>Ga0136643_10000410_pt1 | contig 47506 bp, 36 predicted proteins | sample TergutLab28metaG_FD_96883 | JGI IMG/M metagenome (GOLD analysis project Ga0136643, IMG submission 96883) | Labiotermes labralis P1 segment gut microbial communities from Petit-Saut dam, French Guiana - Lab288 P1 (version 3) (version 3) | ecosystem: Host-associated > Arthropoda: Insects >... | reverse complement strand
CGGCGGCGACGTGTTCCCCCACACCACCAGCCGAACCCGACGCCTCGACCACGACCACCCCACCCCCTACGACCCAGACGGGCCACCCGCACAGACCGGCGACCACAACGACGCCCCCCTCACCCGGTTCCACCACCGCGTCAAGACCCACCAACCCGGCTGGCAACTCCAACAGATCGGACCAGCCGACTACCGCTGGACCACACCCCACGGCCTCATCCGGATCGTCACCCCACACGGCACCTACGACGGCTGAGCAGGATCTACGCTGCGCCCATGGGCGAGCACGTCGAGATCAACGGTCACCGGACGTGGCTGCACCGGTCGGGTGCGGGGGAGCGGACGGTGCTCCTGCTGCACGGCGGGATGAGCTGCAGCGAGGACATGCTCGGCCCCTTCGAGGAACCGCTGGGGGCGTCGTACCGGGTGGCCGCGTTCGACCGGATCGGGCACGGGTACACCGGTGACACCGACGGGCCGTTCCACTACGAGTCGATGGCCGACGAGGTGATCGGGGTGATCGAGCACCTGGGCGCGCCGGTGCACCTCGTGGGGTGGAGCGACGGCGGGATCGCGGCGCTGCTGGCGAGCCGCAAGCGGCCGGACCTCGTCGACCGGCAGGTCCTGATCGGTGCGAACTTCCACAACGACGGCGTCATCCTCGACGGCCTCGACGGCCTCGACGGCCTCGACGAGGGCGACGACGCGATGCGGCTGATGGGAGCCGGCTACGCCCAGCGGTCCCCGGACGGTCCGGAGCACTTCCCGGTGGTCTACGAGAAGTTCATGCGCCTGGCGCGGACCGAGCCGACGCTGACGACCTCGGATCTCGCCACCATCCGTACGCCGACGCTCGTGCTCGCCGGCGACGACGACATGATCACGCTCGACCACACCCTCGCGCTCTACGACGCGCTGCCCGAGAGCCAGCTCGCGATCGTGCCGGGCAGCTCGCACGCCGTACCGCTGGAGAGGCCGGCCCTGGTCGCCTCCCTGATCCTGGACTTCCTGGCGGGGCCGGTGCCGCCGCGGACGTTCCTGCCGGTCCGTCGCGCCGTCGGTGGCGGCCGCTAGGTTCTGGCGGGTGGAGTCGTTGTCGCCGGCGCAGGCGCGCCGCATCGCGCTCGCCGCGCAGGGATTCGCCGACAAGGCGCACACGACCCCGACGATGCGCACCCTCGACCGCACGGTCGAGCGCACCGGCGTCCTGCAGGTCGACAGCGTCAACGTCCTGCAGCGGGCGCACTTCATGCCGCTCTACTCCCGCATGGGCCCCTACGACGTCGATCTGCTCCGCCGTGCCAGCACCGGCCGCGAGCGACGCCTGGTCGAGTACTGGGCGCACATGCAGGCCTACATGCCCGTCGAGCTCTGGCCGGTGATGGCTCACCGGATGGCCGCCCACCGCGCCCGCCGCGGCAAGTGGGGCACGTCCCAGGCCCACGACGAGCTCGAGGTCAGCCTCCTGGCCGAGATCACCGAGCGGGGCGCCTCGACCGCGCGCGAGCTCGACGAGGGCCTGCCACGCACCAAGGACCACTGGGGCTGGAACTGGTCGGAGACCCGGCGCGTGCTCGACGCGATGTTCTCCGCCGGCCAGCTCGCGATCACCGGGCGCAACGGCCAGTTCGAGATCCGCTACGACCTCCCCGAGCGCGTCATCCCTTCCGAGATCCTGGCCCTGCCGATCCCCAGCAAGGTCGAGGCCGACGTCGAGCTGGTCCGTCGGGCCGCGCGCAGTCACGGCATCGCGACCGCGAAGGATCTCGCCGACTACTACCGGATGTCCGTCGCCAGCACCACGCTCGCGCTGGCGATCCTGCTCGAGTCGGGCGAGGTCTCGCAGGTCGACGTGCAGGGCTGGCGGCGCCCGGCGTACCTCCATCGCGAGGCGCGGCTGCCGCGCCGGATCAGCGCGCGGGCCCTGCTCAGCCCGTTCGACCCGGTCGTGTGGGAGCGGGCGCGCACCGAGGCGCTGTTCGACTTCCGCTACCGCATCGAGATCTACACGCCCGCCCACAAGCGCGTGCACGGCTACTACGTCCTGCCGTTCCTGCTCGGCGACCGCATCGTCGCGCGCGTCGACCTCAAGGCCGACCGGCTCGGCCGCCGCATCCTCGTCCAGTCGGCGTACGCCGAGCCGTCTGCGCCCGGCGACACCGCCGCCGAGCTGATGCGCGAGCTGCGCCGGCTGGCCGGCTGGCTCGACCTCGACGACGTCGTCGTGGCGGGGCGCGGCGACCTGGCGCCCGGCCTCGCCACGCAGGTCGGCCGGGAGTAGAGCCGGTGCTGGCGCACATCGGCACCTCGATGCTCGACCTGCCCAAGAGCTACTGACCCAGGAGGACCGATGGCCGCCGACGACGAGGACCTGCTCGCGACCGGTCTGGAGCCGCGCATCGAGATGCGCGACTACTGGGACGGCATCACGGCGATGTACGCCGGCGCGGCCAACGTCGCGCTGCAGATGCTCGGCGCCCCGGGCGTCGCCTACGGCGTGATGGAGTCGAAGGTCGAGAGCGGGCGCATCGACAAGCACCCCATCAAGCGCGGTCGTACGACGCTCACGTACCTCGCGATCGCGGTGCTCGGCACCGACCGCGAGCGCTACCTCTACCGCGAGGCCGTCAACACCTCCCACCGCCAGGTGCGCTCGACCGCCGAGAGCCCGGTCAGGTACAACGCCTTCGACCCCGAGCTCCAGCTGTGGGTGGCGGCCTGCCTCTACTTCGGCCTGGTCGACACGTGGGAGGCGCTGCACGGTCCCCTCGACGACGAGCTGGCCGAGCGGATCTATCGCCAGTCCGACGTGCTGGGCACGACCCTGCAGATGCGGCCCGAGCAGTGGCCGGCCTCGCGCAGGGAGTTCTACGACTACTTCGACGAGCGCCTGGAGACCGCCGAGGTCGACGACGCGACCATCGACTTCCTGCGGCGGCTCTACCGCTTCGACCAGATGCCGGTCTGGTTCGCCCCCGCCGGCCGCTTCCTGGAGTTCATGAACGTCGGCTTCACCCCGCCCGCCCTCCGCGAGAAGCTCGGCTACACCTGGAAGCGGCGCCACCAGCGGGCCTTCGACCTGATCACCGCGACGACCGGCGCGGTCAACCGCCGGCTGCCGCGGTTCGTGCGGAACATGCCCTTCAACCTCTACCTGTGGGACGTACGCCGGCGCATGCGTGCCGGGCAGCCGCTGGTCTGACCCCGGCGCGGGTCTCGTAGAGTCGGCGCCGTGAGTCAGCGCACCCTGGTCCTGATCAAGCCCGACGCCGTACGCCGCGGCCTGCTCGGCGCCGTCCTGTCCCGGTTCGAGGCCAAGGGGCTCTCCATCGTGGCGATGGAGCACCGCACGATCGACGGCGAGATGGCCGACGCCCACTACGTCGAGCACGTCGAGCGCGACTTCTACCCGCCGCTGCGGGCGTTCGTGACCAGCGGTCCGCTCGTCTCGCTCGTCCTCGAGGGAGACGAGGCCATCACGGTCGTCCGCAACCTCACCGGCGCCACCGACGGCCGCCAGGCCGCCCCGGGCACGATCCGCGGCGACTACTCGCTGTCCAACCGCGAGAACCTCGTGCACGCCTCCGACTCGACCGAGTCGGCCGAGCGTGAGATGAAGCTCTGGTTCCCGAGCCTCTGAGCCGCTCAGCGGCCGCAGTCGGCGGTCGCACCCGCCGGTAGCCGCACCAGCAGCGTCACGTCGGGCGCCGAGGTGGCGACGTACGCCGTCTGCTCGCCCGCGTCGACCGTCCACGCGTGGAAGGGCGTGCCGTCGGTCGCGGACACCAGCCGCGTGCGTACGACGGACGGCCCGCTCGCGCTGTCGACCGGGTCGAGGCGCAGCCGCACCTGGGCCCCGCCGGCGCCGGCGCGCACGGCGATCTCCTTGCCGCCCGACGGGCCGTGCGGCGTGCACGTCGCGTCCGGCAGGTCGAACGCGGTGGGGCCGACGCCGACCTGGACCTGGGCGCGCGTGACCAGGAGCGCCCGGTCGGGCGGCGGTCCGGACGGCAGCAGCGGGAGCATGGTGGGGTCGGTCAGCATCGGCACGGTGACGCCGTGGTTGATCGAGGGGTCCGACCACACCGGGTCCGAGAGGGTCTGCTCGCCGTGCTGGTGGAGCCAGGCCGTGGCGACGACGCGGTTGTGCAGGTCGGTCGTCTGGGGGCGCAGCACGTCGGCCGCCACGTCCACCCGCGTGACGCCGATGGCGCCGGCGAGGAGGACCGCGGCGGCCGCGACCAGGCCGTACGCCCAGCGCAGGTCCCGCACGCGCCGTGCGACGACGTGGGCGAGACAGGCGACCGCCGGGCCGCAGACCAGCACGCCGACGTACTCGTAGCGGGGCTGGGTGGGCAGCGTGTGCGCGCTGGCCTTGCCGAAGCCGAAGAGGGCGAAGCCGAGCACGAGGGCCACGAGCCCGCCCAGGCCGAGCGCGCCGAGCGCGGGTCGGCGGCGGGCCGCGTAGACCCCGAGGACGAGCACGACGAGGACGAGCGGCCCGGCGCCGTGGACGCCGGTCGCGGCGGTCCAGACGTCGGTGATGCCCGCGGCCATCCGGACCGATCCGTGGCCCCAGTCGATCGGCGGCGAGTTGGTCCACGGTCCGTTGGTGCCGACCGGCGGCCGGATGCGTGCATAGGTCAGGAACCACGCGACGTACAGAACGGCGGGCGGCCCGACGAGCGCCGCGGTCCGCAGCAGGCCCAGCCGCCGCAGGCCCCAGCCACCGGCGAGGGCCAGCAGGATGAGCCCGACGTTGCTGCACATCACGCCGAGCAGGAGCGCCACCGGCGCGAGCCAGCGCCAGGGTCCGCCGAGGTCGGCCAGCAGGACGCCGAGCAGCCCGAACGCGCAGGCGCCCAGGAAGCCGATGGTGGCCAGCCACAGCGTGTTCTCGGCGCCGACGCCGATGGCGAGGGCGGCCGTCACCAGCACGGCGGCCGCGCCGGTCCAGCGTCCGATCTCGGTGCGTCTGAGGAGCGCGTAGAGCAGGAGGAAGGTCAGCAGCTGCAGCAGCACCGGCGCGACGGCGTACGGCGCGTAGTGGCGCAGCCCGACCAGGCTCCTGGTCGTGCGGAACCACAGCCACGGCAGCGCCGACCAGTGACCGTTGTAGTTCAGGACGAGCGCCTGCCACGGGTCGATGGCGCGCGGGCGGAGGAACGCCCAGTCGTCACGCCAGAACCACAGGTGCTGCGCCTTGCTCAGGACCACGCCGCACATGACGAGGAGGCCGACCAGCACGACGACGGTCGGCGCTGACTGCGTCACCCGCGCCCGGGTCCCAGGAGATCCGATGGGGGGAACGATAGGTCGGCGCACCAACATCGGCGAGTCTCACCAGTAACACGAGTCAACTTTCTTACCCTCAGCAGGGAGGGTCCGCCTGGGACCCCTGACCTGTTGCGAGGATGGCGTGAGGGTGAACTCGATCATCGGCCGGGACATGGCCGTCGATCTCGGCACCGCCAACACCCTGGTGTACGTCCGCGGCCGTGGGGTGCTGCTGGACGAGCCGAGCGTCGTCGCGCTCAACGACATGACCGGCGAGGTCATCGCCGTCGGCCACGAGGCCAAGCAGATGCTGGGCCGCACCCCCGACAACATCACGGCGCTGCGGCCGCTCCGCGACGGCGTGATCGCCGACTTCGAGGCGACCGAGCAGATGCTGCGCCACTTCATCGCGCGCGTGCACCGTCGGCGCTACTTCGCCAAGCCGCGGATGGTCATCTGCGTCCCGAGCTCGATCACGCCGGTAGAGCAGCGCGCGGTCAAGGAGGCGGGCTACCAGGCGGGTGCTCGCCGGGTCTACGTCGTCGAGGAGCCGATGGCGGCCGCGATCGGCGCCGGCCTCCCGGTCCACGAGCCGACCGGCAACATGGTCGTCGACGTCGGCGGCGGCACCACCGAGATCGCCGTCATCTCCCTCGGCGGCATCGTCACCTCGCTCTCGATCCGCACCGCCGGCAACGACCTCGACGCCGCGATCATCAGCTGGATGAAGAAGGAGCACGCCCTCATGCTGGGCGAGCGCACGGCCGAGCAGGTGAAGATCAGCCTCGGCTCGGCGTACCCCCGGCCGGGCGAGCCCGAGGGCGAGGTCCGCGGTCGCGACATGGTGACCGGCCTGCCGCGCACCGTCACCGTCACCGCCCGCGACGTGCGCCAGGCGCTCGAGGAGCCGCTGCACGCGATGGTCGACGCCGTGCGGGTCACCCTCGACCAGACGCCGCCCGAGCTGGCCGGCGACATCATGGACCGCGGCATCGTGCTGACCGGCGGGGGAGCGCTGCTGCGCGGCCTCGACGAGCTCATCCGCCACGAGACCGGCATGCCGGTCCACGTCGCCCAGGACCCGCTCGTGTCGGTCGTGCTCGGCGCGGGCCGCTGCGTCGAGCAGTTCGAGGCTCTCCAGCAGGTCCTCGTCACGAACCCGCGGCGGTTCTAGGCAGCGATGACACTCGACACGCTTCCCCCCAGGCGACCGGACCGCACCGGCGACGGCACCGACGCCCGGCGCCCGAGCAGCGGCCCGATCCGTCGCGTCGGCGTGGCCCGCGAGCGCCGCGAGGACAGCGGTCTCCCGCGGAGGTCGCTGATCGTCGCGCTGGTGCTCGCCTGCGTCACGTTGATGGTGATCGACCGGGCGAGCGGCGGCTCATCGCCCGTCGACCCGGTGCGCGACGGTGTGGGTGAGGTGATCAGCCCGATCCAGGACGCCGCCAGCACGGTGCTGCACCCGATCGTGTCGATCCCCGGCGCGCTGCGGACCAACGGCCAGCTGCGCTCGCGGATCGCGGACCTGCAGAGCCAGAACGCCGCGCTGTCGGCCCGGCTCGCCGAGAGCGGGTACGACGCCAACCGGGTCGCCGAGCTGCGCCAGCTGCGCGCCATGGCCGGTGACATCGGCTACGCGCTCGTCACGGCGCGGGTCGAGGCGGTCGGGTCGGCGCAGTCCTTCGACGACACCGTCACCATCGACGCCGGCAGCAGCAGCGGCCTGCACCCCGACATGACCGTGGTCAACGGGTCCGGCCTGGTCGGCCGGATCGTCTCGGTCACATCGCACAGCGCGACCGTGCTGCTGATCAGCGACACCGACTCGACCGTCGGCGGCCGGATCGGCGACAACATGAAGCTCGGCATGGTCCACGGCCAGGGCCGGATGGACAGCGACGGCAGCCTCGACCTCGACCTGCTCGACCAGACGGTCGTCCCGCGCGTGGGCCAGTCGGTCGTCACGTGGGGCAGCCAGGGCGGGACGCCGTACGTCTCGGGTGTGCCGATCGGCAAGGTCGTGAAGGTCTACCAGTCGCTGCGCGAGACCAGCTACCGCGCCGTCCTCCAGCCGTACGTCGACCTCACCTCGCTCGACACCGTCGGTGTCGTGGTGCCGTCCGGCACAGCCAGCGCCGACATCGAGGCCGACGGCAGCCTGACCGGGAACGCCCGATGAGGAGCCCCCGCGTCGTCACCGCCGCCGTCCTGGTCGTCGTGGGCCTGCTGCTGCAGACGACCGTCCTGCCCGCGCTGGGCTGGCCGGACGCCGGCGCCGGAGCCGTGCCGAGCGTGGTGCTTCTGGTCGTGGTCGGCACGGCCCTCGTCACCGACACCCGGTTCGCGACACTCACCGGGTTCTTCGCGGGTCTCCTGCTCGACCTCGCTCCGCCCGCCGACCACCTCGCGGGCCGCTGGGCGCTGGCCCTGATGACCGTCGGGTACGTCGTCGGCCGGCTCAGCCACGACAACCAGCCCGACATCGGCGCCGTACGACGCTCCGGGCCGCTCCTGATCGTCGCCTCGTCGCTCGGCGGCTCGTTCGTCGGCAACTCCGTCTACGCCCTGACCGGCCTGGTCCTGCGCGACCTCGACCTCAGCACCTCCCAGGTCCTGCGGGTCATCGGCATCGGCCTGGGCTGGGACCTCCTCGGCGCGGCCCTGGTCGTGCCGGCGGTGATGTGGATCCACCGCCGCGTCGACCGTCTCGGCAGCGCCGAGCCGGCCCGGGTCAGCCTGCGATGAGCCGCAAGGTCGCTCGTCCGGGTGCTGCCGACCCGGCGCGTCGGAGCCGGCTGCGCCTGGTCGTGATCCAGGTGCTCGCCTTCTCGCTCCTCGCCACCCTCGGCGCGCGGCTCTACTACCTGCAGGTCGTCACCGGCGACACCTACCGCGGCCAGGCCGCGTCCCAGTCGATCCGCGACATCGTCGTCCAGCCGCAGCGCGGCCTGATCGTCGACGACCAGGGCCGTCCGCTGGTCGCCAACCGGCTCGTCTGGGTCGTCTCCATCGACAGCACCCAGCTCAACCGGATGTCCGACCACGAGCGCAACGGCCTGATCGCCCGGGTCGCATCCGTCCTCCACGTCCGGCCGCTCGCCGTCCGCCGCAAGCTCGTGCCATGCGGCACCCAGGGCTCGGTCAACGGCGAGTGCTGGAACGGCTCGCCCTACCAGCCCGTGCCGGTCGCGCGCGACGTCGCGCAGCGGGTCGCGCTGCGGATCGAGGAGCAGCCGGAGGACTTCCCGGCCGTCCTGGTCGACCAGGAGAGCGTGCGCGACTACCCGTCGCCGTACGGCGTGAACGCGGCGCAGGTCCTGGGCTACCTCAGCCCGATCACCGCCGACGAGCTCAAGTCGGCGGAGAAGCACCACGACACCTCGGTCAACGGCGCATCGGTCGTCGGGCGTGCGGGCCTGGAGCGCGAGTACGACCGGTGGCTGCGCGGGCAGCCCGGCTCCCAGCAGGTGGCGGTCAACTCCCAGGGCCAGGTCATCGGCAACGTCGACCACCTCACCGCCCGGCCCGGCGACACCCTCGTCACCTCGATCGACGCGAAGGTGCAGGGGGCCGTCGAGAAGGCCCTGCACACGCAGATGATGACCGCGCGGCACACCATCGACCCGACCACGCACCGGCCGTTCAAGGCCGACTCGGGTGCGGCCGTGGTGCTCGACGCGCACACGGGCCGGATCGTCGCGATGGCCAGCCAGCCGACGTACGACCCGTCGATCTGGACCGGTGGGATCAGCCAGAAGCAGCTCGACCACCTCTATGCGGCCAGGTCGGGCGACCCGCTGCTGAGTCGGGCGTTCCAGGGCGAGTTCGCGCCGGGCTCGACGTTCAAGCCGGTGATGACCGTCGGCGCGCTCACCCACGGCCTGACCACGCACCAGATCTACGACTGCTCGCCCTTCGTGCGGATCGGCAACCGCGACTTCCACAACGACGACTCCGAGTCCTACGGCCCCATCGGCTTCGCGAAGGCGCTCGCGGTCTCGTGCGACACGTTCTTCTACCAGGTGGGCATGCACTTCTGGAAGAAGTCCGGCGGCAACCCCGACGACGTCAACGCCGCCGACCCGCTGGTCGCCGAGGCGAAGAAGTTCGGCTACGGCCGGCGCACCGGAGTCGACCTGCCGGGCGAGGCCACCGGCCGCATCGCCGACCGCAAGTGGAAGATGGCCTACTGGAAGCAGATGAAGGGCTACTACTGCGGCATCGCGCACAAGCCGCAGACCCCGAAGACCTCGAACTACCTCTACCTGTTCTCCCAGGAGTTCTGCGTCGACGGCTACCAGTACCGCGAGTCCGACGCCGCGATCTTCGCCATCGGGCAGGGCGACACGGTGCTCACGCCACTGCAGGAGGCGGTCGCGTACGCCGCCATCGACAACGGCGGCACCCTCTTCGAGCCGACCATCGGCAAGGCGATCGTCTCGCCGAGCGGCAAGGTTCTGCGCAAGATCACTCCGAAGGTGCGGCGTCACATCAACATCCCGCCGGCCGACCACCGCTACCTCGACAACGCGCTGAAGACCACCAGCACCCAGGGCACGATGGCCTGGAAGTTCATCGGCTTCCCGCTCAACAAGGTCCAGATCCGCTCCAAGACCGGCTCCGCGCAGGTCTACGGCAAGCAGGCGACGTCGTGGGTGGCGTCCTACACCAAGGACTACGTCGTGGTGATGATGGTCAGCCAGGGCGGTCAGGGCTCCGGCACCTCCGGATCCGGCGTACGCCGCATCTGGGAGGCCCTGTACGGCGTCCACGGCAGCAAGGTCGAGCCGAGGACGTCGCTCATCCCCGGGGTGAAGCCGCCGGCCAGCCTGCCGGTGTTCGGCAAGGACGGCTCGATCCTGCCGCCGGCCCGCAAGGAGAACTGACATGGCGATCCGACGGACGACCGTCTCACGCAGGGCAGGGTGGTCGAGCCTGTCGAGGCCCTGGCAGGACCTCGACCTGGTCCTGCTCGGCGCCGTCGTCGCGCTGAGCGTGCTCGGCTGCCTCCTGGTCTGGTCCGCGACCGCCCACCGTGACTCGCTGACCGGCGGCAACCCCAAGGCGTTCCTCGACAAGCAGGTCGTGAACCTCGTGATCGGGCTGGTCCTGATGGGCCTGGTCACCGCGACCGACCACCGCTGGGTGCGGATCCTCGCGCCGGTGGCGTACGCCGGCGGGATCATCGGGCTGCTGCTCGTGCTCGTGATGGGCTCGACGATCAACGGCTCGAAGTCGTGGCTGATGCTCGGCGGGATGTCGCTGCAGCCGTCCGAGCTGGCCAAGCTGGCCGTCGTGGTCGGCATGGCGCTGGTCGTGGCCGAGCGCAGCGAGGGCCGCTGGAGCAGGGGAGTCGGGCGGTCCGACGTACTCCTGATGCTGGCGGTGGCCGGCGTCCCCGCCCTCCTGATCCTGATGCAGCCCGACCTCGGCACCATGCTGGTCCTGACCGCGACGGTGATCGGCGTGATCGCCGCGTCGGGCGCCGACGGGCGCTGGCTGGGGCTGCTGGCCGCGGGCGGTGTCGGGGTCGCGGTCATGGCGGTGGCGAGCGGGTTTCTGAAGCAGTACCAGGTCGACCGGTTCCTGGCCTTCACCAACCCGAACCTCGACCCGAAGGGTGCCGGCTACAACGTCGAGCAGGCGCGCATCGCGGTCGGTGACGGTGGCCTCTTCGGTCAGGGCCTCTTCCACGGATCGCAGACCCGGGCGGGCTTCGTGCCCGAGCAGCACACCGACTTCGTCTTCACCGTCGCGGGGGAGGAGCTCGGCCTCGTCGGCGCCGGGATCCTCGTCGCGCTGCTGGGTGTCGTCCTGTGGCGTGCGCTGCGGATCGCGAGCCGCACCGACGACATGTTCGGCCGGATGGCCGCCGCCGGGATCGCCTGCTGGTTCGGCTTCCAGGCCTTCCAGAACATCGGCATGTGCCTCGGGATCATGCCGGTCACGGGCGTTCCCCTGCCGTTCGTGTCGTACGGCGGATCCTCGATGTTCGCGGGGATGCTGGCCATCGGCCTGCTGCAGAACATCCACCTCCGCACGCTCCGGTCCCCGGCCGCTCGTCTGCTGCCCGCGCAGCGGGTACTGGTGAGGTCCTGATCACCCTCGCTCGCGACCGGCGCCGCGGGCTGCGTCCATGACCGGCGACGCGTTAGGTTGGGCGGCGTCCGTGATTTAGGTGAGTAGCGGCCCCGTCGATAGGATCGTTGTCGATGTCAACTTCTTCTGCAGCCCCCGCTGGGGCCGAGGACCACTCGGGTGAGTACACCCACGCACAGATCCTGACGATCCTGTCGGGCCTGATGCTGGGCATGTTCCTCGCGGCGCTCGACCAGACCATCGTCAGCACGGCGATCCGCACCATCGCCGACGACCTCCACGGCCTCAGCCTCCAGGCGTGGGCCACCACGGCGTACCTCATCACCTCGACGATCACCACGCCGATCTACGGCAAGCTCGGCGACCTCTGGGGTCGCAAGAAGCTGTTCATGTTCGCCATCACCGTGTTCATCATCGGCTCGGTGCTGTGCTCGTTCGCGAACTCGATGTACATGCTCGCCGCGTTCCGCGCCTTCCAGGGCCTCGGCGCCGGCGGCCTGATGACCCTGGTGCTGGCGATCATCGGCGACATCGTCTCCCCGCGCGAGCGTGCGAAGTACACCGGCTACTTCATGGCCACCTTCGGCACCTCCAGCGTGCTCGGACCCGTCATCGGCGGCTTCCTCGCCGGCACGACCTCGATCCTCGGCATCACCGGCTGGCGCTGGGTCTTCCTGGTCAACCTGCCGATCGGCATCGTCGCGCTGGCCGTCGTGTGGAAGACGCTGCACGTCCACCACGTGCGCCGCGAGGCCAGGATCGACTGGGGCGGCGCGGTCGCCCTCGTCATCTGCCTGGTACCGCTGCTCACCGTGCTCGAGCAGGGCCAGGGCTGGGGCTGGGGCTCGGCCCGCTCGATCATCCTCTTCGCGATCTCGGCGGTCGGCCTGGTCGCCTTCGTGGTCGCGGAGCGGGCGATGAAGCTCGCCGCGCTGATCCCGCTCAAGCTCTTCACGATCCGGCCCGCGCTGATCACCATCATCGCCAGCCTCATCGTCGGCGCAGGCCTGTTCGGCGGCATGATGCTGCTGCCGCTCTACATGCAGATCGTCCACGGCGCGAGCCCGACCCGCTCCGGCTTCCTGATGCTGCCGATGGTCGCGGGCATGATGACCGCCTCCATCGGCTCCGGAAAGATCATCTCCAAGACCGGCAAGACCAGGCTCTTCCCGATCTTCGGCACGCTGGTCATGGCGCTCGGCATGTTCCTGCTGACCCACGTCACCGCCGACACCCCGCTGTGGCACGTCGAGATCTTCATGGCCGTGGTCGGCTTCGGCGTCGGAAACTCGATGCAGCCGCTCATCCTCACGGTGCAGTCGGCCGTCCCGCCGACCGCCATCGGCGTGGCGACCTCCAGCGCGACCTTCTTCCGCCAGATCGGCGGCACGATCGCCGTCGCGGCGTTCCTCACGATGCTGTTCAACGCGGTGCCGGGGCACATGACGAGCGCCTTCGCCGAGGCGCAGCAGACTCCGCAGTTCAAGGCCGCGGCCGCGAAGGCGCTCCAAGAGCCTCGGACGAGCCTCGACCACCGGCTCGCCACCGGCGACAAGTCCGTCGTCGCCGGCGTCACCTCCGACTCCTCGGTGATCAACCAGCTCAGCCCTGTGCTGGCCCACCCGATCAAGCAGGCCTTCGCCAAGTCGATGCAGCCGGTCTTCTGGTGCGCGACGGGCCTCGGCCTGCTGGCGTGCGTGGTGCTGCTGTTCATGCCCGAGGTGGAGCTGAGGCAGACGTCGGCGTCGGCCGAGCGGGGAGCCGCGGCCAAGGCGGCAGCCGCCGGACCGGCCGGTCCGCCGGCCGACCCCGCCGACGAGCAGGTCGACGCGTCGGTCGAGTAGTGGTGTCGTACGCTCCCGGGGATGCTGGCGCATCCCCGGGAGCGTCCTAGGATTTGTCCATGTCCGTCTCCGCGCCCGAGTCCGTCTTCCCCCGGCTGGAGCCGCACCTCCTGACGGTGTCCAAGCCGATCCAGTACGTCGGCGGCGAGCTCAACTCGGTCCAGAAGCCGTGGGACGAGGCCGAGGTGCGCTGGGTGCTGATGTACCCCGACGCCTACGAGGTCGGGCTGCCCAACCAGGGCGTCCAGATCCTCTACGAGGTCCTCAACGAGCGGCCGTGGATCCTCGCCGAGCGCACGTACGCCGTGTGGCCGGACATGGAGGAGGTCCTGCGCGAGCAGGGCATCCCGCAGTTCACCGTCGACGCCCACCGCCCGGTCGGCGCGTTCGACCTGTTCGGCATCAGCTTCTCGACCGAGCTCGGCTACACGAACATGCTCAACGCGCTCGACCTGGCCGGCATCCCGATCCACGCCGTCGACCGTGACACGCACCCCCTGGTCATCGCCGGCGGTCACGCCGCCTTCAACCCCGAGCCGATCGCGGACTTCGTCGACGCCGCCGTCCTCGGTGACGGCGAGGAGGTCGTCCTCAAGATCTCCGACGTCGTGCGCGAGTGGAAGGGCGAGGGCTCACCGGGTGGCCGCGTCGAGATCCTGCGTCGCCTCGCCGCCTCCGGCACGGTCTACGTCCCCCGCTTCTACGACGTCGAGTACGACGACAGCGGCGCCATCGCCTCCGTCGTACCGAACGTGCCGGACGCTCCGGAGCGGGTGCGCAAGCACACGCTCATGGACCTCGACCAGTGGCCCTACCCGCGCAACCCGCTGGTGCCGCTCGCCGAGACCGTCCACGAGCGCTTCTCGGTGGAGATCTTCCGCGGCTGCACGCGCGGCTGCCGCTTCTGCCAGGCCGGCATGATCACCCGTCCGGTCCGGGAGCGGTCGATCACGACCATCGGCGACATGGTCGAGAACGGCATCCAGAAGACCGGCTTCGAGGAGGTCGGCCTGCTGTCGCTGTCCTCGGCCGACCACACCGAGATCGGCGACGTGGCGACCGGGCTGGCCGACCGCTACGAGGGCTCGAACGTCTCGCTCTCGCTGCCGTCGACCCGCGTCGACGCCTTCAACATCACCCTGGCCAACGAGTTCTCGCGCAACGGCCGCCGCTCGGGCCTGACCTTCGCGCCCGAGGGCGGCAGCGAGCGGATGCGCAAGGTGATCAACAAGATGGTCACCGAGGAGGACCTCATCCGCACCGTCGCCGCGGCGTACTCCCACGGCTGGCGGCAGGTGAAGCTCTACTTCATGTGCGGCCTCCCGACCGAGACCGACGAGGACGTCCTGCAGATCGCCGAGCTGGCCAAGAAGGTCATCGCGACCGGTCGCGAGGTCTCCGGGCGCAACGACATCCGCTGCACCGTCTCGATCGGCGGGTTCGTGCCCAAGCCGCACACGCCCTTCCAGTGGGCCTCCCAGCTCGACGTCGAGACCACCGACGAGCGGCTGCGCCAGCTGCGTGAGACCGTCCGTGCCGACAAGCGGTTCGGCCGCGCGATCGGCTTCCGGTACCACGACGGCCAGCCCGGCATCATCGAGGGACTGCTCTCGCGTGGCGACCGCCGGGTCGGTCGCGTCATCGAGGCGGTCTGGCGCGACGGCGGCCGCTTCGACGGCTGGAGCGAGCACTTCTCCTACGACCGCTGGATCGCCTCCGCCGCCTCCGGCCTCGCCGGCACCGGCGTCGACCTCGACTGGTACACCCTCCGTGAGCGCGAGTACGACGAGGTCCTGCCCTGGGACCACCTCGACTCCGGCCTCGACAAGGACTGGATGTGGGCCGACTGGGAGGACGCCCTCGCGGCCGCCCGCGGCGAGGACATCGAGGTCGAGGACTGCCGCTGGACCCCCTGCTACGACTGCGGCGTCTGCCCCGAGATGGGCACCGAGATCCAGGTCGGCCCGACCGGCCAGAAGCTGCTCCCGCTGTCCGTGGTCTGATCCCGGCCGCGTCCGGAGGGCCGGACCATTATTACGAAGGCGGAGTCGGCCCGGCACCAGGCGCCGGGCCGACTCCGCCTTGTCGGTCGTCGCTACTTCAAGAGGTTCTGGGTGAGCTTCGGGTTGCCCTTGACGTAGCAGACGACGTGGTCGCCGACCTGCATGTTGTCGGGGTTCTCGGTCACCGAGGCGAGCCTGAGGCCCTGCGCGTTGGCGAGGATCTTGGCCTTGGTGGCGGCGGAGATCAGGGTGTTGCAGAAGGAGACCTGCCTCGCCTCGGAGAGGTTGTCGCTGGTGACGGTGCCGACGCCGACGATCTGGGCGTCGTGGGCGCCGCTGCAGGACGTCTTGGTGAGGAAGACGTTGTCGGCGCCGTTGTCGTGGTTCTCGTCGATGTTGACGCACTGCCCGACCTTGGCGTTGCCCGGCGTGACGATCGTGTGGGCGGCGAAGACGACCACGATCCCCAAGACGATCGCGACGACGATGTCGAGCGCACCGATCACGATGCCGGCGATCGCGAAGCCGCGGCCGCGGCGCTGGCCGTTCTTGGTGCGCGAGATGCCGACGATGCCGAGGATGAGCGCGATCAGGCCTGTGCAGCCCAGCAGGCCCAGCACGAACGAGGCGATCGAGACGCCGTCCATCGGCGGGCGGGCTCCGGGCGGCGGGCCGTAGCCGGACATGCCGGGCGGGTTGTACTGCGGAGCGCCGTACGGCGCCGGGCCGGGGTGCGGGGAGCCGTAGGGGCTCGGCTGCGGCGCACCGCCGTACGGGTCGGGGTTGTTCTGCCCGCCAGGGCCCGGCTCGCCGGGGTTCTGGTCGCCGTAGGGGTTGCTGCCGTAGGGGTCGCTCACCAGCGCAGGCTATCGGCTGACGGGCGTCGGTGGCGGCTGACAGGCTGAGCGCGTGCAGCACGTCGACGACGACCAGCGACGGGCGCGGCTCGCCCGGCGCCACCACCTCGCCCGCCGCGCGGGCTCTGTCGAGGAGGCGAGCGCCGCGATCACGGCCTGGCACGCCACCGAGGCGGCCACGGTCCACCTCGCGCTGGGTGCACGCGTCGGCGGGCTACGGCTGGCCGACGTCGACCGCGCGCTGTACGACGACCGCGACATCGTCAAGCAGCTCGCCATGCGCCGCACCCTCTTCGCGTTCCCGCGGGACCTGCTGCCCGCCGTGATGGGCAGCGCGGCCCCGCGGGTGGCAGGGCAGCAGCGCGCGCTGATGGTGAAGGACCTCCTCGCCCTCGACATCGCCGACCCGCAGGGCTGGATCGACGCGACGGCCGACGCGGTGCTCGGCGTCCTGGCCGACGGCGAGCCGCGCTCGACCGCCCAGCTGCGCGCCCTGCTGCCCGAGCTCGAGAGCCGTGTGGTGCGCGGCTCTCCCGGCAGGAAGTGGTCGGGCACCTTCCCGATCGCGTCCCGGGTGCTCACCCTGCTCGGCGCCGAGGGGCGCGTGACGCGCGGCCCCAACGCCGGCGGCTGGCGGCTCAACCGGCCGACCTGGACCACTGCCGAGGCGTGGCTCGGGGAGCGGCCGGAGCCGCTTCCCGAGGCGGAGGCCTACGCCGAGCTCGTACGACGCTGGCTGCGCGCCTTCGGCCCCGGCACCGAGGACGACCTCGTCTGGTGGCTGGGTGCGACCAAGGGCGTCGTGCGCCGCGCGCTGGGCGAGGTCGGAGCGGTCGAGGTGTCGCTCGACGGCGGCGCCACCGGCCTGCTGCTGCCCGACGACCTCGACCCGGTCGACCCGGTCGAGCCCTGGGCGGCGCTCCTGCCGGCGCTCGACCCGACCGTCATGGGCTGGAAGCACCGCGGCTTCTTCCTCGACCCGGCCGATGCGCCGTACCTCTTCGACCGCAACGGCAACGCCGGCACCACCGCCTGGTGGGACGGCCGGGTCGTCGGCTGCTGGGTGCAGGACGGCGACGGTGCCGTGCGCGTGGCGCTCCGGTGCGACGTCTCGACCGAGGCGCACGCCGCGCTCGACGCGGAGGCGGCTCGGCTGACCGCGTGGCTCGACGGGGAGCGCGTCAGCAACATCTACGCCTCGCCGGACATGAGGGCTGCCCGCGACGCTGAGTAGCATCGGCGCCCGTGAGCCGACAGCAGCCCGAACAGCAAGCTCCGCCGGTGCAGCGGCTCCGCCTGCGCTACGCCAAGCGCGGCCGGCTCCGGTTCACCAGCCACCGCGACGTGAGCCGCGCGATCGAGCGCGCGGTCGCCCGCGCCGGCGTACCGATGGCCTACTCGTCCGGCTTCCACCCGCACCCGCGGATCTCCTACGCCGGCGCCTCGCCGACGGGGGCCGCGAGCGAGGCGGAGTACGTCGAGCTCGGGCTCGCCGAGCAGCGCGACCCCGAGGAGGTACGTCGCGCGCTGGACGGCGTCCTGCCCCACGGACTCGACCTCGTGGCCGTGGTCGACAGCGCCGAGAGCCTGCCCGGATCGCTCTCCGACCTGCTCCAGGCCAGCCGGTGGCGCGTCGACCTGGTCGGCGTCGACGAGGCTGCGGCCGCGAGCGCCGTCGAGCGGTTCCTGGCGACGGAGTCGGTCGAGGTCGAGCGGATGACCAAGAAGGGCCTGCGCACCTTCGACTGCCGGGCCGCCGTCGTGACCATGAGCGCCGGCTCCGGGAGCGGGCTGGACCTGCTGCTCGAGCACGGCACGCCCGCCGTACGGCCCGACGACGTGCTGACCGGGCTGCGGGAGTTGGGCGGCCTGCCGGGGGAGTCGACCGCGCTCCTGACCCGTCTCGCGCAGGGCCCGCTGGACCGGGAGGCCGCCGAGGTCGGCGACCCGCTGGCGAAGCGGGAATGAACGCTCGCCTGGATCGCTGTGCGATACTCGCCACAGGCCGGCACACGGCATGCCTCTCCGGAGGACCTCGCAAGAGGCGTGGTGCCCGTCGGCCCGACGACGTTCTCGCCGGTCGGCTCCGAGCCGGCCGGCACACGGGGACGGCCTCGTCGCCAGACCGCGACGCTGGCGGCGGATCGGTGACAGCGATCCCGCCGGGCGACCGCGGCAGGTGCCGGGACCGCACTCCAGTGACGCCCTGCGGAGGGTGTCGTCGCCCGAGAAGACTTGTCGTCGCACGCCCAGCGTGCGGCGAATGACACAGGCGCCGGACCGAGTTCGGTGCCGAGGAGTGAGCGCATGACCGACGCGCCCGTCGACAACACCCCCGCCGAGACCCCCGAGGGTCAGCCGCCCGCCGAGGCGAGCAAGGCACCCGCGAAGAAGGCGCCGGCCAAGAAGGCCGCTGCCAAGAAGGCGACCGCCAAGAAGACCGCCGCCAAGAAGGCGCCGGCGAAGAAGGCGGCCGCCAAGAAGGCCGCCGCACCGACCGCGGGCGATCCCGTGGTCGATCCCGAGGCCAAGCCGGCGAAGAAGGCCGCGGCCAAGAAGACCACCGCCAAGAAGGCGCCGGCCAAGAAGGCCGCTGCGAAGAAGGCGGCGGTGGCCGAGCCGGACGCGGAGCCGAGCGAGGCGCCGGGCGGCGAGTCCGCCCCCGCGCTGCTGTTCCAGGCTCCCGAGCCCACCCGCCGGCGTACCCGCAAGGCGGCGGCGCCCAAGGCCGACGCCACGGCCGACAGCACCGAGGAGAAGCCCGCCGAGGCGGCGTCCGAGGACGCCGAGAAGCCGGCGAAGAAGGCCGCTCAGCGCAAGCCAGCGGCGAAGAAGGCCGACAAGCCGGCCAAGCCGGACGCTCCCGAGGAGGCCGAGAAGGCATCCACCGAGGGCGAGAGCGACGACAACGACGACAACGGCAACGGCAACGACGACAACGGCGAGTCGAGCGGCGCGCCGCGTCGCCGCCGTCGCCGTGGCGGTCGTCGTCGGCGCAAGTCCGGCGGCGGGTCGTCCGAGGGCGGCGAGAACGGCAACGACGACGCCGAGGCGTCCGACGACGCCGACGGCTCCGACCAGGACGGCAACGGCCCGGACCAGGACGGCGAGAAGTCGTCCTCCTCGTCGTCCTCCCGGCGCCGCCGTCGCCGGCGCCGCGAGGGCGAGGGCGGCTCGGACGACGGCGACGACCCGAACACCGTCACCAAGGTCCGCAAGGCGCGCTCGCCCGAGGACGAGATCACCTCGCTGTCGGGCTCGACCCGCCTCGAGGCCAAGAAGCAGCGCCGCCGCGAGGGTCGCGAGGCCGGCCGCCGCCGCGCCCCGATCGTGAGCGAGGCCGAGTTCCTGGCTCGCCGCGAGTCGGTCGAGCGCGTGATGGTGATCCGCCAGAAGCCCGACCTCACCCAGATCGGCGTCCTCGAGGACAAGGTGCTCGTCGAGCACTACGTCGCCCGGGAGTCGCAGACCAGCCTGATCGGCAACGTCTACCTCGGTCGCGTCCAGAACGTCCTGCCCTCGATGGAGGCCGCCTTCATCGACATCGGCAAGGGCCGCAACGCCGTCCTGTACGCCGGCGAGGTCAACTGGTCCGCGCTCGGCTGGAAGGAGGGCACGCCTCGCAAGATCGAGTCGGTCCTCAGCTCCGGCCAGACCGTGCTGGTCCAGGTCACCAAGGACCCGATCGGCCACAAGGGCGCCCGGCTCACCTCGCAGGTCTCGCTGGCCGGCCGCTTCCTGGTCTACGTCCCGGACGGCACCACCTCGGGCATCTCGCGCAAGCTGCCCGACACCGAGCGCTCGCGGCTCAAGTCGCTGCTCAAGGAGATCGTCCCCGACACCGCGGGCGTCATCGTCCGCACGGCCGCCGAGGGCGCCGCCGAGGACGAGCTCACCCGCGACGTCGAGCGGCTCAAGGCCCGCTGGGAGGACATCGAGAAGCAGTCGAGGTCCGGCTCGGCGCCCAAGCTCCTGTACGGCGAGCCCGACCTCACCCTCAAGGTCGTCCGCGACCTCTTCACCGAGGACTTCGCCAAGCTGGTCATCCAGGGCGAGGACGCGTGGTCGACCGTCAGCGAGTACGTCCAGAGCGTGGCTCCCGACCTCGCCGAGCGCCTCGAGAAGTACGACGACGGGGTGGACCTCTTCGCGGCGTACCGCGTCGACGAGCAGATCTCCAAGGGTCTCGACCGCAAGGTCTGGCTGCCGTCCGGCGGCTCGCTGATCATCGACCGCACCGAGGCGATGACGGTCGTGGACGTCAACACCGGCAAGTTCACCGGCTCGGGCGGCAACCTCGAGGAGACGGTCACCAAGAACAACCTGGAGGCGGCCGAGGAGATCGTGCGCCAGCTGCGGCTGCGCGACATCGGCGGCATCATCGTCGTCGACTTCATCGACATGGTGCTGGAGTCGAACCGCGACCTGGTGCTGCGTCGCCTGGTCGAGTGCCTGGGCCGCGACCGCACCCGCCACCAGGTCGCCGAGGTCACCTCTCTCGGCCTGGTCCAGATGACCCGCAAGCGGATCGGCACCGGTCTGCTCGAGGCGTTCAGCGAGACCTGCTCCCACTGCCAGGGCCGCGGGCTGGTCGTCCACGACATGCCCGTCGAGCCCAAGCGCGGCGCCGACAGCGACGGTGAGCCGCGTCGCGGCAACCGTCGACGTCGCGGCCGCGGCAACGGCGGCGAGGGATCCAACACCGCCGACGAGACCACGTCGGTGCCGTCGCCCGCCGCGGTCGCCGCCATGGCGATGTCGCACCCGCCGGCCGCCGACGAGGACGACGCGACGCCCGAGCTGCCGGGCACCGCGGACCTGTCCGACGCCGCTGAGGAGCCCACCGAGGCTCCCGAGACGCTGGCCGAGGACGCCGGCGACGAGACGCCCGCGGAGGACGCCGCCCCGGCCGAGCCCGCGAAGCCGGTCGTCGTGACCCGGGCGCGCCGCCGGTCGGCGAGCCGTCCGGCGGGGTCGCCGATCCAGGGTGGCGAGGCACAGGAGATCGTGGTCGAGGCGGCGCCCGCCGTCGTACCGGCCGAGGAGCAGGTCTCGACGCCCGAGCCGCCGAAGGTGGTCACCCGGACCCGTCGGGGCGCCAGCCGTCCGGCCGGTGCGAAGGCGGCCGCCGAGCCGTCCGAGGCCGAGCCGTCGGCCGACGTACCGACCGATGCCGCGGGCGAGGACGAGGCGCACGTCGAGCACGTCCCGATCAAGAAGAAGGGCACCCGCAAGCGCTGATTTGCCCGCCACGGGAGCGGCTCCGTACTATTGAATGTCGGTGCTGCCTGCGTGGTGCGCACCTTCCCGCCGGCACCCGGCTCGCGTCGTGCTGTGCTGCGGGGCCTTGATGAGTTTGACCCACTGGTAGTCGAAGCAAGTCCGAAGGAGACCGCGGTGTACGCGATCGTGCGCGCTGGCGCGAAGCAGGAGAAGGTCGCTGTCGGCGACGTCATCGAGATCGACAAGGTCGCAACGAGCGTCGGCGAGACCGTGACCCTTCCCGTGGTCATGACGGTGGACGGCGAGACCGTCACCGCCACCGGCCTGGACAACGCCTCGGTCACCGCCGAGGTCCTCGGTGCCACCAAGGGCCCGAAGATCGTCATCCAGAAGTACAAGAACAAGACCGGCTACAAGAAGCGCCAGGGTCACCGTCAGAAGTACACCCAGGTCAAGATCACCGCGATCAACGCCTGAGTCTCGACAGGCTCGACCACCGGGCTTCGGCTCGACCACCGGACTTAGAAACAAGGACTGAGCAATGGCACACAAGAAGGGTGCAGCGAGCACCAAGAACGGTCGCGACTCGAACGCGCAGCGCCTCGGCGTGAAGCGCTTCGGCGGCCAGCTGGTCAACGCCGGCGAGATCATCGTCCGTCAGCGCGGCACCCACTTCCACCCCGGTGCGGGCGTGGGCCGTGGCGGCGACGACACCCTGTTCGCGCTGGTCGCGGGCAACGTCGAGTTCGGCACCAAGCGTGGCCGCAAGGTCGTCAACATCCTGCCGGCGGGCGAGTGACGCCCACCCCCTGATCCACCACGAAGGGCGTCCCCGACGGGGCGCCCTTCGTGCATTTCTCCCTCCTCCTACTGAGAGACTGCGCTCATGGCCGTGCCCACCTTCGTCGACCGGGTCACGTTGCACCTGGCTGCCGGCCGCGGCGGCAACGGCGTCGCGTCGGTGCACCGCGAGAAGTTCAAGCCGCTCGGTGGCCCCGACGGCGGCAACGGCGGGCCGGGCGGGTCGATCGTCCTGCGCGTCGACCCTGACGTGACCACGCTGCTGGACTACCACCACAGCTCCAAGCGCCGGGCCGAGCACGGCGGCCACGGTGCCGGCGACCGGCGCAACGGCGCCCACGGCGCCGACCTCGTGCTGCCCGTCCCGGACGGCACGGTCGTGACCGACACCCGCGGCGAGCCCATCGCCGACATGGTCGGTGCCGGCACCGAGCTCGTCATCGCCCAGGGCGGTCGCGGCGGTCTCGGCAACGCGGCGCTCGCCTCCAAGACCCGCAAGGCGCCCGGCTTCGCGCTGCTCGGCGAGCCGGGCGAGGAGCTCGAGGTCACCCTCGAGCTGAAGATCGTCGCCGACGTCGGCCTGGTCGGCTTCCCCAGCGCGGGCAAGTCCAGCCTGATCGCCGCGATCTCGCGCGCCCGCCCGAAGATCGCCGACTACCCGTTCACCACCCTGGTGCCGAACCTCGGCGTGGTCACCGGCGGCGAGACGACGTTCACCGTCGCCGACGTACCCGGTCTGATCGAGGGCGCCGCCGAGGGCCGGGGCCTCGGCCACGACTTCCTGCGGCACATCGAGCGGTGCGCGGCGCTGGTCCACGTGCTCGACACCGCGACCATGGAGCCCGGCCGCAACCCGGTCGACGACCTCGACATCATCGAGGACGAGCTGCGCCGGTACGGCGGCCTGGAGGACCGGCCGCGCCTGGTGGCCCTCAACAAGGTCGACGTGCCCGACGGCCGCGGCATCGCCGAGCTCGTCGTCGAGGAGCTGCGCGAGCGTGGCCTGCGCGTCTTCGAGATCTCCGCGATGAGCGGCGAGGGCACCCGCGAGCTGGTGTTCGCGATGGCCGAGATCGTCGCGGCCGCCCGCGCGGAGGCGGTCGCCGAGCGGATCGTGCTGCGCCCGAAGAGCGTCGACGGCGACGACTTCACCATCAACCGCACCGGCGCCGGCTGGCGCGTGCGTGGCGTCAAGCCCGAGCGGTGGGTCCGTCAGACCGACTTCAGCAACGACGAGGCCGTCGGCTACCTCGCCGACCGGCTCAACCGGCTCGGGGTCGAGGAGCGCCTCCTCGGGCTCGGCGCCGTGCCCGGCGACGCGGTGCTCATCGGCCACCCCGACGACGCGGTCGTCTTCGACTTCAACCCCGGCATCGACGCTGGTGCGGAGAACCTCGCCCGCCGCGGCGAGGACAGCCGCTTCGCCGAGGACCGCCCGGCCGCCCAGCGCCGCCGCGACATCCAGGAGCAGATGGAGGGTCGCGCCGAGGGCGAGACGCGCGCCGACGTCGCGCGGCGCATCGACCGTCCCGACGAGTACGGCCCGTCGTCGTACGAGATCGGGTCCGACGACGACCCCGACGCCCAGCCCGAGCTGAGCGACGAGGAGGCCTGGCTCCAGGACGACCCCGGTGCCGACGATGACGATTGAGCGGCGCCCGGAGGTCACCGGCGCGCACCGCATCGTCGTCAAGGTCGGCTCGTCCTCGCTGACGACGGCGGCCGGCGGCATCGATCCCGAGCGGCTCAGCACCCTGGTCGACGTGCTCGCCGGCGTGCGCGCCCGGGGAGCCGAGGTCGTGCTGGTCTCGTCCGGCGCCATCGCGGCGGGGCTGGCCCCGCTGGGCTTCAAGCGGCGTCCGCGCCGGCTCGCGGCGCAGCAGGCGGCCGCGGCCGTCGGACAGGGGCTGTTGATCCACGAGTACACCCGCGAGCTCGCCCGCTACGACATCACCTCCGCACAGGTGCTGCTGACCGTCGACGACGTCAGCCGCCGCTCGCACTACCGCAACGCCCAGCAGACGCTCGACCGCCTGCTGGAGCTCGGCGTGCTCCCGATCGCCAACGAGAACGACACCGTCGCGACCAGCGAGATCAGGTTCGGCGACAACGACCGGCTCGCCGCCCTCGTCGCCCACCTGGTGCACGCGGACCTGCTGGTCCTGCTCTCCGACGTCGACGGCCTGTACGACGGCCCGCCCAGCGACCCGTCCGCACGCCTGATCGCCGAGGTGCGTGACGAGCGCGACCTCGCGCAGGTCACCATCGGCAGCGTCGGCGCCGCGGGTGTCGGCACCGGCGGGATGACCACCAAGGTCGAGGCCGCGTCGATCGCGACCGGCGCGGGGATCCCCGTCGTGCTCACCTCGGCGGCGCAGGCGGGCGAGGCGCTCGCGGGGGAGCAGGTCGGCACGCTGTTCCACGCCACCGGCAAGCGTCGTCCCACGCGGTTGCTGTGGCTGCGCCATGCCTCGGACGCCAAGGGCTCGCTGGTCCTCGACGCGGGTGCCGTCCGCGCTGTCGTCGAGCGGAGGGCGTCGTTGCTGGCCGCCGGCATCACCGAGGTCGTCGGCGAGTTCGTCGCGGGCGATCCCGTCGACATCGTCGGCCCGGACGGCGTGGTCGTCGCCCGCGGCCTGGTCAACTTCGACGCCGCCGAGCTGCCCAGGCTGCTCGGCGCCCAGGGGGTCCGCGAGGTGGTCCACCGCGACGACCTCGTGCTGCTCTGAGGCGGCTGCTCGGTCGCCGGAGGTCCGTCTCCACGGCCCCGGAACGTGGTGAGCGGTGGTGAGCGACAGACGAACGCACGCGGGTCGGTCGCAGCGGGGGCGGCGCCGTACCCTTGGAGTCGACATGACCGAGCGCACCGTCTACCTCGACCACGCGGCGACCACCCCCATGGTGGACGCGGCGGTCGAGGCCATGACCGCGCGCCTGCGCGACGTCGGCAACGCCAACTCGCTGCACGCCTCCGGGCGACGGGTGCGCCGGGTCGTCGAGGAGTCGCGCGAGACGCTCGCGCAGGCGCTCGGGTGCCGGCCGGGCGAGGTGGTCTTCACCTCCGGCGGCACCGAGTCGGACAACCTGGCGCTCAAGGGCCTGTTCTGGTCGCGGCGGATGGCCGCCGGGCGGCGTACCCGGGTCCTGTCGTCGTCGGTGGAGCACCATGCGGTCCTCGACCCGCTGGCCTGGCTGGAGGAGCACGAGGGGGCCGGTGTCGAGCTGCTGGCCGTCGACGTCGCCGGCCGGCTCGACGTCGCCGCCCTGCGCGCCACGATCGAGCGCGACCCCGCATCCGTCGCGCTGATCTCGGTGATGTGGGCGAACAACGAGGTCGGGACGCTCCAGCCGATCGAGGAGATCGTGTCCCTCGCCGCCGCCCACGGCATCCCGGTGCACACCGACGCGGTCCAGGCCGTGGGCGTCGTACCCGTCGACTTCGCGTGCTCCGGTGTCGACGCGCTCTCGCTCTCCGGCCACAAGGTCGGCGGCCCCCAGGGCGTGGGGGCGCTGCTCGTACGCCGCGAGCTCGACGTGACAGCGCTGCTCCACGGGGGCGGCCAGGAGCGCGACGTCCGCAGCGGCACCCTGGACGCGCCCGCCATCGCCGGCTTCGCCGCCGCCGTCGAGTGGGCGGTCAAGCAGCAGCACGCGTACGCCGACCGCGTGGCCGCGCTGCGCGAGCGACTCGTCGCCGGGATGCTGCGCGAGGTGCCGGACGCGGTCGTGAACGGGGCCGGTGCCCCGGGCGGGCTGCCCGGGATCGCCCACCTCTCCTTCCCCGGCTGCGAGGGCGACTCGCTGCTGATGCTCCTCGACGCCCAGGGCATCGAGTGCTCCACGGGATCGGCCTGCTCGGCCGGCGTGCCCCAGCCGTCGCACGTCCTGCTCGCCATGGGCCGCGACGCCGAGGATGCGCGCAGCTCGCTGCGCTTCAGCCTCGGCCACACCACGACCGAGGCCGACGTCGACGCCGCGGTGGCCGCGATCGGCGCATGCGTGCAGCGCGCGCGTGCGGCCCACCGCTGACGGGGCGTCGGATGAGGGTCGTCGCCGCCATGTCCGGGGGAGTGGACTCCGCCGTCGCCGCCGCTCGCGCGGTCGAGGCGGGTCACGACGTCACGGGCATCCACCTCGCCCTCTCGCGCAACCCGAAGTCCTACCGCACCGGCGCGCGCGGCTGCTGCACGATCGAGGACAGCAACGACGCCCGCCGGGCGGCCGACGTCATCGGGATCCCGTTCTACGTCTGGGACATGTCCGACCGCTTCCACGCCGAGGTGGTCGAGGACTTCATGGACACCTACGCCGCCGGGCAGACGCCCAACCCGTGCCTGCGCTGCAACGAGAAGATCAAGTTCGAGGCCGTGCTCGACCGCGCGCTGGCGCTGGGCTTCGACGCGGTCGCGACCGGCCACTACGCCCAGCTGCGCACCACCGCCGGCGGTGGCATCGAGATGCACCGCGCGGTCGACCACGGCAAGGACCAGAGCTACGTGCTCGGCGTGCTCGACGAGCGGCAGCTGCGGCACTCGCTGTTCCCGCTGGGCGACACCCCGAAGCCGCAGGTGCGCGAGGAGGCGGCCCGCCGTGGGCTGCTGGTCGCGGACAAGCCCGACAGCCACGACATCTGCTTCGTCGCCGACGGCGACAACGCGGGCTGGCTGCGGGAGAAGCTCTCCGAGCGCGATCCGGATCTCGCATCGCTGAGCCCCGGGATCATCGTGGACGAGAGCGGTGCGCAGGTGGGTGAGCACGAGGGCACCCTCGGCTTCACCATCGGCCAGCGCAAGGGGCTGCGGCTCGGGCACCCCGCACCCGACGGTCGCCCCCGCTACGTCCTCGACATCGAGCCCGTCACCCGCACCGTGACCGTGGGCCCGCACGAACGCCTCGCGATCACGGGCCTGACCGGCGTCGACCCGCGCTGGTGCGGCCCTTGCCTGCCGGCAGGCAACGAGCTCGCGGGGGAGTCGGTGACCGTGCAGCTGCGCGCCCACGGCGCCGAGCACCGGGCCCGGGTGGTCGTGACGGAGACCGGCCTCGAGGTCGATCTCCTCGACCCTGCCCACGGCGTGGCGCCCGGCCAGGCCGTCGTCGTGTACGACGGGACCCGCGTGGTCGGCTCCGCCACGATCGCCGCCACCCGGCGGGCCACCGACTGATGGCGCGGGCGACCGGCGTCGGCTCCTTCCCGGGTGCCGACCAGCGCGACTTCGACGAGGCGCTGCGGATCGTGCTCGGCGAGCTCGGCTCCGAGGGCGGGCTGCCGTTCCTGCCCGAGGTGCCCGGACGGGGCACCCACGCCGGGATGACCGGCCGCGCGGTCGGCCTGCTCGGCGAGCTCGACGCGGATCTGCAGCCCGACGGCTGGCGCCTGACCGGCACCTCCGGCGCGCCCGCCCTCGACCAGCGTCGGGCCCGCAGCCTGCTCGCGCAGGACCTCGACACGCTCGAGGAGCGGGCGGCCGGCCTGACCGGCGACCTCAAGGTCCAGGTGACCGGGCCGTGGACCCTCGCCGCCACGGTGGAGCGGCCGCGTGGCGACAAGGTGCTCGCCGACCACGGTGCCCGACGCGACCTCGCGCAGGCGCTCGCCGTCGCCGTGGGCGAGCACCTGGCCGACGTACGACGCCGTCTGCCGGATGCCGCCCGCATCGTGCTCCAGCTCGACGAGCCGGCGCTGCCCGCCGTGCTGGCGGCGCGGATCCCGACCGCGTCGGGCTTCGGCAAGCATCGCGCCATCCACCCGCCGGAGGCGAGCGAGGCGCTGCAGTGGGTCATCGAGGCGGCCGGCCCGGACGTCTGGGTCCACTGCTGCGCGCCGCAGGCCCCCATCGCCCTGCTCCGGGGCGCCGGCGCCACCGGGGTGATGGTCGACCTCGACCTGCTCGACGCCGACGGTCACGACGCGTGCGCCGAGGCGCTCGAGGCCGGTGACACGGTGGTCCTGGGCGTCGTACCGCCACTCGGTGCTGCCCGCATGCCCAAGGGCACGATCGAGCGCGTCCTGCGCTGGCTGGACCTGCTCGGCCTCGACCCCGAGCAGGTGTCGGAGCGGCTCCTGCTCTCGCCGTCCTGCGGCCTCGCCGCCACCCCCGCCACCCAGGTGCGCCCGCTCGTCGACGTGCTGCGCCGCGCGTCAGCGGGCCTGTCCGGGGGTGCCTGAGACGGCCCGAGATCTCCGGCTGAAGCACGACGGCGGCCGCACCCGATCGGGTGCGGCCGCCGTCGTACGTGCTGAGCGGATCAGCCCACGTGGACGCCCTCCGGGGCGTCACCGGCGAGCTCGGTGTGCTTGACGTTGAGCAGCAGCCAGAGCAGGGCCGAGGCGACCCAGATCATCATCGCGCCGACGAGGAACGCGTGCGTCGCGCCGTGGGCGAACGCGTCCATCTGCAGCCGCAGCAGCCCGTTCTTGTCGCCGGTCTGCGCGGCGGCGGCGAGCTTCGGGGCGAGCACGTCGGCACGCGCGGCGACGAAGTGGGCGGCCACGGCGGAGAGCGAGGCCAGACCCAGCGCACCGCCGACCTGCTGCATGGTGTTCAGCACGCCCGATCCGATGCCGGCGTCCTCGGTGCGTACGCCGTGCACGGCGACCAGCGTCATCGGCACGAAGGTCAGGCCCATGCCCACGGACATGAGCAGGATCCACGGCATGATGTCGGTCCAGTAGCTCACCGAGCCGAACTGCAGGCGCGAGAACATGAACAGCGCGACGCCGGCGAGGATGGTGCCGAGGCCGGACAGGTAGCGCGGGTCCAGGCGGGCGATGAGCTTCGAGGACGCGGTGGCGCCGAAGACCATGCCGAAGCAGAACGGCAGGAAGGCGAAGCCGGCCCGCAGCGGGGTGTAGCCCATGACGTCCTGGACGTACTGCGAGAGGAAGAAGAACATCGCGAACATCGCGGCGGGCGTGATCATCATGGCGACGAAAGCGACCGAGCGGGTGCGGCTGGCGAAGATCGACAGCGGCATCAGCGGGCTCTTGGCGCGCGCCTCGTAGAGGACGAATGCGGCGAGCGCGATGACGCCGACCGTGATCGAGATGAGCGCGGTCGGGTCGCCCCAGCCGTACGTCGTGTTGGTGACGGCGTCCTTCAGGTTGCTGGTGCGGGTGATTCCGAAGACCAGCGCGAGCAGGCCGCCGGTGCCGAGGACGGCGCCAGGCAGGTCGAGCTTGCCGGCGTGGTGGTCGGTGTCGCCGAGGACGCGCGGCGCGAGGAACGCGGCGCCCAGGCCGATCGGGACGTTGATCAGGAAGGTCAGGCGCCAGCCCCACGACGGGTCGAGGTCGGTCAGCCAGCCACCGAGGATCAGGCCGACGGCGGCGCCCACGCCGGACATCATGGCGAAGACGCCGAACGCGCGGTTGCGGCTCGGGCCGGCCGGGAACGTCGTGGTGATCAGCGCGAGGGCTGTCGGGGAGGCGAGCGCAGCGGCGAAGCCCTGCAGGCCACGCGAGGCCAGCAGCATGCCCTCGTTCTGGGCGAGACCACCCAGGGCGGAGGCGATCGCGAAGAGAGCGACGCCGATCATGAACACGCGGCGGCGCCCGAACAGGTCGCCGAGCCGTCCGCCGAGCAGCAGCAGCCCGCCGAAGGCGAGCGCGTAGCCGGTGACGATCCAGGAGAGGTTCGCCCGGTCGATGTGCAGGTCGTTGCCGATGTAGGGCAGCGCGATGTTGGCGATGGAGCTGTCGAGCACCACCATCAGCTGCGCGCTGCAGATCAGGATGAGAGCCAGGCCGAGGTGGCGGTGGCCACTGCTGTTCCCGGGCTGCTCGGACTGCTCGGCCGGATCTGCCGGACCCGCAGTGAGGAGGTCGGTCATGGGTTTCCTTGGGTGTGAGGATGGGTGGGTCAGCCGTTCGTGGCGGCCGGGATGATGATCTGGTCGATGACCCGAGAGACCAGGTCGTCGGTGGGCTCGTCCCCGAGCAGGAACATGCGGTGGAGCACGATCCCGGGCAGGGCCGCGGTGAAGATGTCGAGGTCGAGGTCGGCGCGGATCTCGCCGCGCTCCTGGGCGCGCTCGTAGATCGCGCGGCCGACGTGGGACTTGGGCGCGATGAACCGGTCGCGGAACGACTCGGCGAACTCCGCGTCCCGTCCCATCGCGGTGATGACGGCGCCGAGGATCGCCGTCTGGTGCGCGTCGGTCAGCCCGCCGGGGGCGCAGAAGGCGGCGCGCAGGTCGCCGCGGAGGCTGCCGGTGTCCTCCGGCTCGTGGAGCTCCTCCTTCTGGTGGACCAGCGCGTCGATGACCAGCGCGGCCTTGCCGGACCACCTGCGGTAGAGCGTCGCCTTGGACGCCTTCGCCCTCGTCGCGACCGCGTCCATGGTCAGCCGGTCGTAGCCGACGTCGACCAGGATCGCCAGGGCGGCCTCGAAGATCTCCTGCTCGCGGTCGCCCTCGACGCGCGGACGCGAGTGGGGAATCAGACGGCGGGGAACCACGGCTACCTCCGGAGGATGAAACGGAACGGTTTCGTTTCAAACGATAGTACGGTCCCGTTTCATTCCCGTCCAATCCGAGATAGTTGGGACTTTGTCCTTGTTTTTGCTGTGCCTGGCGTCACAGACCTGCTAGAACACGTCCTGGCGGACGGCGGCGTTCGTACTCGGGCCAATCACTGGCAGAAGGAGTGCGGATGCTGGGCATTCGACGTCCCCAACGGCTCGCGCGCAAGGTCGGGATCCCGACCGTCGGAGCCATGGTCGCGGCAATGCTGGCGGGCGCTGTGGGCGCCGCGCCCGCTCACGCCGCCCAGGCCACGGGGCACGACGTGCCCGCGTGGGCGGACGGCTGGTCGTGGACCTACGCGACCACGTTCAAGTACGACGACGGCAGTGGCACCAACGCCACGATCAACGAGAGCCTCGTCTACACCAACGCGGGCAAGACGACCTTCCAGGGTCAGGACGCGTACAAGATCAACCTGACCGGCAACATCACCGGCGGCAGCGGCAACGCCAACACCGGCAGCCTGAACGCCTCGCTGGACAGCTTCTCCGGCAGCGTCACCGGCACCGAGTACGTACGACGGTCCGACCTCGCGCTCTTGCAGGAGACCCAGCACCAGGCACTGAACGCCAAGGCGCACGTGTCGATCATCAGCGCGGGCGTCACGGCGTCCTTCGACATCACGCTGACCCCGACGCCCGGCTGGCGCAACCTCGACTTCCCGCTGAACGCGGGCGACTCCTGGCAGAACAGCGTCGGGGTCGACTACACCGGCGGGTTCACCTACGACGCCGGCACCTACGGCAGCGGCTCCTCGCCCTTCTCCGGCTCCTTCGCCGTCAACGGCCCGTCGGCCGTCACCTCGACCACCGTCAACGCCGCCGGCAACAGCGCGCTCCCGGTCGACTACGTGACGGCGTCCGGCACCACGGACAACGGCACCGCGGTCGACAACAACTGGTGGGCGCCGACGTACAAGAACGTCGCGCAGGAGCACCTCGCGCTGCCGCTCGACGGTGCCTCGCTGACCGAGGACCGCACGCTGAGCAGCGCGTCGACCCCGGCACCCGCGACCAGCATCGGCGAGACGATCACGCCGTCGCTGAGCTGCGCGGGCGGCGACGTCACCGTCACCGGCGCGCTGAGCAGCCACGCCAGCGGCGTACCGGTCACCGTCGGGATGGACACCTCCGCGCTCAACCCCGGGACGGGTCAGACGACGACCGCGACGACCGACGCCAACGGCACCTACACCGCGACGCTGCACGCGCCCGCGGCCGCCGACGGCCTCGCGAAGAACGGCGCCCGAGGCAGCTGGGGCGTGCTCGTCTCCGGCGGCGGCGCGACGAACGACGCGACCCTCGTGGTCGACAAGCAGGACTGCAGCACGCTGACCTACACCGGCGTCGCTGCCGGCGCCACCGGCACGAACGCGTCCGTCAGCGCCCAGCTGGCCGACCTCGCCGGCGGATCGGTCAGCGGCCGGACGGTCACGTTCGCGCTGTCGGGCGGCGCCAGCGTCACCGCCCAGACGAACGCCAACGGCGTCGCCACGGCCACGCTCCCCGTCGCCGGTACGCCGCGCGGGGCCACCCTCACGACGTCGTACGCCGGCGCGGGCGACCTCACCGCGGCGACGGCCACCACGCCGTTCCAGGTGATGACCGACCCGACGTCGACCTCGGTCGCGTCCTCGACGGCCTCCGCCACCATCGGCGACCCGGTCACGTTCACCGCCACGGTGACGCCCGGCGTGGGCAGCGGCCCGACCGGCTCGGTCCAGTTCTACGTCGGCGGCAGCAGCTTCGGCTCGCCGGTCGCGCTGAGCAACGGCTCCGCCACGAGCGCGGCGTACACGACCACGGCGCTCGGCGACCTCGACGTCCACGCGGTCTACCTCGGCGACACCACCTTCGCCGGCAGCACCTCGCCCGACATCAGCGTGTACGTCCACAAGCCGCTGATCGGTACGACGACCACCGAGACGATCACCCCGCCGACGTCGGTCAACGGCCAGGACGTCACCCTGGGCGCGCACGTCGCGGCCTCGGACGGCGGCCACCCGACCGGCTCGGTGACCTTCGCCGAGGGCGCCACCACGATCGGCACCGTGCCGGTCGACGGCTCCGGCGACGCCTCGCTCGACGTCAGCAGCCTGTCGGTCGGATCGCACAGCATCGTCGCGAAGTACTCCGGCGACGACGACTACAACGCCACCGCCTCCGCACCGGGCACCGCCACCGTCGGCAAGGCGTCGACCACGGTCACGCTGAGCGGACCGACCGGCGACACCGTCTCCGGCCAGGCCGTCGACCTCACCGCATCGGTGGCGCCCTCCGGCGCCGGCAGCGGTACGCCGACCGGCAGCGTCCAGCTCAAGGTGGACGGCAACGCGCTCGGCGACCCGGTGCAGCTCCAGGGCGGCGTCGCGACGTTCCCGACGCTGACCTCGCTGCTCGCGGGCGACCACACCATCGCGGCCAGCTACGCCGGCGACGACGGCTTCTCCGGGAGCAGCGACTCGCTCACGCAGCACGTCACCAAGGCCGACACCCTCGTCACGGTCACGACCAGCCCCTCGCCCTCGGCCGAGAACCAGAACGTCGTGATCACCGCGGACGTCGCACCGGTCGCGCCGGGCTCCGGATCGCCCACGGGCACGGTGAGCTTCACCGCCGACGGCGACCCGATCGGCGCCGGCACGCTGCACGCGGCCACCGGCGGCGGCAGCCAGGCGACGCTGGACATGGCCGACCTGCCGGCCGGCTCGCACACCATCAAGGCGTCCTACGCCGGCGACAGCGCGTACGCCGGCGGCGACTCCGACGGCGTCAGCCAGACGGTCATCGCGGGTGCCGCGCGGGTGCCGACGACGACCAGCCTGACCTCGTCGACCGACCCGTCGACGTACGGCCAGCTGATCACGTTCAAGGCGGCCGTGACGTCCGACGACGGCTCGACGCCCACGGGCTCGGTGCAGTTCTCGGTCGACGGAGCGAGCTTCGGCGACCCGGTTCCGGTCGGCGCCGACGGGGTCGCGGAGAGCGCCTCGCTGGCCTCGCCGGACGCCGGCGACCACACCGTGATCGCGGCGTTCGTCCCGGACGCGGCCTACAGCAGCAGCGGCGACACGATCACCCAGACCGTGCGCGACGCGACGGCCGGTGTGCACCTGACCTCCTCGAAGCAGCACAGCGACTACGGCCAGTCCGTGGGCTTCACCGCCACGGTGGACTCCGAGCAGGTCGGCACCGGAGCTCCCACCGGGTTCGTGCAGTTCAGCGTCGACGGGTCACCGCTCGGCGACGCGGTGGCGCTGCACGGCGGATCGGCGGCGAGCCCGTCGGTCTCCGACCTCGGGCCCGGTGCGCACACGGTCACGGCGCTCTACTCCGGTGACGCCGACTTCGCGGCCCAGTCCGACACGCTGACCCAGCAGGTCGACCAGATCGCGACGACGACCGCCCTGAGCGCGACACCCGCCTCGTCGACGTACGGCGACACGGTGACGCTCAAGGCCACGGTGACCCCGGCCAGCACGGCGTTCGGGCTCCCCGCGGGCACGGTCCGGTTCGTCGACGGCGGCACCACGCTCGGCACGGTGCCGGTCGCGGCCGGTGACTCGGCGAGCACCGCGACCCTGTCGCTGAGCGGCCTGGACGCCGGCAGCCACTCGGTCGAGGCGGTCTACGCGGCCAACGGCCTGTTCGCCGGCAGCACCTCCTCGGCCACGACGGTCACGGTCGCCAAGCGGGCCACGACGATGACGGCCGACGCCGCCGCCGTCAGCCTGCTTCCGCTGGGCCTGCCCCTGGGCCAGCTGAAGGTCACGGTGGCCTCCAGCCTCGGTCCGGTCGCGGGCGTGCCGGTGACGTTCACCATCGGGGGCGCGACCGCGTGCACCTCGGTCACGGACGCCTCCGGCGTGGCCACGTGCAGCGCGAGCAGCAAGATCCTGCAGCTCGTGCTGAACAACGGCTACCAGGCCACGTTCTCCGGAACCGGCGACCTCGTCGGCTCCACGGCCAAGGCGGGGATCATCAAGTGATCGCCCGTCGCCCGCACCACTCCACGAAAGGTCGAGGCCCCGTGCGCAAGCTCATCGCGGCGATCGCCGCAACCGCTGTACCCCTCGGGCTGTCCGTCGCACTCGTCGCTCCGGCGGACGCGTCCATCACCTCGCCGGGATCGGGGGCGACGGTGCACGGCACGGTCACCTTCTCCGACTCGGGCGTCAGCGACGGCACGGCCTGCCTGAACGGCACCTCGCCGAACGTGGCGTTCTCGCTGATCAACTCCGCCGGCACGGCCGTCTGGAGCCAGACGATCACGGCCACCGGGGCGGTGACGACCGGCTCGGTGGTGACCGAGAGCTACCCGAACGGCACCTACACCCTGCGGGCGGTCGAGACGTCGCGGAAGGCCGCGTTCCTGGCGCTCTACTGCACGAACAGCTCGGCGACGGTCAACAACACGATCAAGATCGACAACGTCGCGAACATCGTGCTGGACAGCCCGGCATCGGCACCGCAGAACACCACGGTCCCGGTGTCGGCGACGCTGACCGACCCGAACGCGAGCCCGCAGGCGCTCAGCGGCCAGTCGGTCACGTTCGCCCTCTCGGGCGGCGGCAGCGTCACCGCGACGACCAACGGCAGCGGGGTGGCCTCGGCGAACCTGCCGATCGCCGGGCCGCCGCGGTCGGCCACGGTGACGGCGAGCTTCGCGGGATCGACCAACCACGACGCGAAGTCGGCGTCGAGCTCGATCACGGTCGCCAAGGACGCGACCTCGACGACGGTGGTGCAGCCGGCTGACGTCGTGCACGGTCAGGCGACGTCGTTCACGGCGAACGTCGCGGCGACCCAGGGCGGGGGAGTGCCGACGGGCACGGTCCAGTTCACGGTCGACGGGTCGAGCTTCGGCTCGCCGGTCAGCCTGGCGGGTGGCAGCGCGACGAGCGGGAGCACCTCGACGCTCTACACCGGGGCGCACACCGTCGGCGCGGTCTACAGCGGCGACTCCGACTACACCGGCGGCACCGCCGGCACGAAGACCCAGCAGGTCGGCAAGGCAGCGACGACCACGACCCTCGGCGACGACCCGACGTCGACCGTGAGCGGCCAGGCCGTCACCTTCACGGCGACGGTCGGCGTGCAGGCGCCCGGAGCAGGTACGCCGACGGGCTCGGTGCAGTTCGACGTCGACGGCCAGCCCTACGGCACGGCAGTCCCGCTGGACGGAGACCACGCCTCGGTCACCATCTCCAACCTGCACGCGGGCAACCGGGACGTCGACGCGACGTACAACGGCGACGGCGACTTCGCGTCGAGCTCGTCGGCGACGCTCACCCACGGCGTCAACCGCGACGACACCTCGATCGACCTGAGCACGTCGGTGGCAACGCCGCTGTCGGGCCAGCCGGTCACCTACTCCGCCCACGTCACCGCCGACGCGCCCGGCGGCGGTACGCCGACCGGCACGGTGCAGTTCTCCGTCGACGGATCGCCCGTGGGCGACCCGGTGGCCATCGACAGCAGCGGCAACGCGACGTCCTCGTCCACCCAGCTCCTCGTCGGGACGCACCACGTCACCGCCGACTACAGCGGCGACGGCGACTTCGCGGGCGGCTCGGACGCGCTGGACCAGACGGTCGACGCGGCCCACACCACCACGACCCTCACCACCTCGCCGAACCCGTCGGTGTTCGGCCAGTCGGTGACGCTGCACGCCGAGGTCGCCGCCGACGCGCCGGCCACCGGGCACCCGGGCGGCGCGATCAAGTTCACCGTCGACGGCAACACGGTCGGCACCTTCGTGGACCTCGACCACGGGGTCGCCGAGACCACCGTGGACGGCCTCGCGCCCGGTCCGCACACGATGAGGGCGACCTACTACAGCGACGACGAGAACTTCGTCACCAGCTCGTCCGACGACGTCACCCAGACGGTCGACAAGGCGGCCACCAGCACCTCGGTGACCTCCTCGTCCGCGCCGTCGGTGTTCGGCCAGCCGGTCACCTTCACCGCCGAGGTCGACGTGGTCTCGCCGGGCGCCGGCGACCCGACCGGCACGGTCACCTTCTCGGACGGATCGACGGTCCTGGGCTCCGCCCACGTCGACTCCAGCACCGGTGAGCGGGCCACGATCACGGTGTCGGACCTGTCCGTCGCGACGCACGCCGTCACGGCGTCGTACGCCGGCGACGACGACTTCACCTCGAGCTCCGGCTCGGTCACCCAGACCGTGCAGCGGGCGCAGACCTCGACGGTCGTGACCTCCTCGGCCAACCCGGCGCAGTCGGGTCAGGGCGTGAAGTTCACCGCGACCGTCACCCCGGTGGCGCCCGGTGCGGGCGACCCGAGCGGCACCGTGACGTTCACCGTCAACGGCGCCCCGCTCGGCCAGCCGGTCGCCGTGGTCGGGGGGACGGCGACGAGCAGCAGCTTCGCGTCGCTGTCGCCCGGCACCTACGCGATCGCCGCGTCGTACAGCGGCGACCGCGACTTCGTGGCCAGCGACGGAACCCTCGACCAGGGCAACGGCCAGAGCGTCAGCAAGGGCGCGACCACGCTCGCGCTGAGCAGCGACGGCAGCCCGTCGGCGTACGGCTCGCCGGTGACGTTCACGGCGAAGGTCACGGCCGGGGCACCGGCCACCGGACACCCGTCCGGCGTCGTGCAGTTCTGGGAGGGCGCGACGCTGCTCGGCGCGACCGGCCTCTCCGACGCGGGCGACGACGCGGCCAGCACCACGTTCGTCTCCTCGACGCTGAAGCCCGGCGACCACACCGTCACCGCGACGTACGTCGGCAACTTCAACTTCGACGGGTCGACGGCATCGGTCGTCCAGACCGTGCGCGGTGTGCCGACCGTGACGGGCGTGTCCGCGTCGGCGGACCCGATCACCTACGGCGACTCGGTGACGTTCACCGCGACGGTCGCGGGCACCTTGCCGACCTCGGACGACTCGAGCGGCACGGTGACCTTCACCGAGGGCGACACCGTGCTCGGCACGGCCCAGCTCGCGACGGTCGACGGCCACCGCGAGGCTTCGCTGAAGGTCGACGCCTGGGAGGCCGGCGACCACCGGGTGACGGCGTCGTACGACGGTGGGGGCGAGTTCGGGGCGAGCACGTCGGCCCCGTTCACCGAGACCGTGCAGCGGGCGGCGACGTCGCTCTCCGCGGCGACGCTGGTGACCGTCCACGACGCGTCGATCGACGCCGAGGTCGGCATCGTGAAGGCCACGCTCACGGGCCCCGACGGCTCGCCGCTGGCCGGTCGCACGGTCAGCTTCACGACGCACCAGATCGGCGGTGACCGCCCGGTGTGCTCGGCGGTGACCGACGCGCACGGCGTCGCGACCTGCACCAGCTCGGTGCTGATGACGGTCAACGTGATGGTCAGCAACGGGTACGACGCCGCCTTCGCGGGCGACACCGACTACCTGCCGTCGACCGACCACGGCTCGCAGTACTAGCAGCGCCAGCACCAGGCGGGACCGGGCCTCGGCCCGGTCCCGCCGACTGCTTCCGGCAGTGTCCGTGGCACGCGGCAAGATGGACCCATGACTGCGGACCAGGCCGGTGCTGCCAACCCCGGGCGTGACGAGCACGCCCGCCTCGTGGCGGAGATCGAGGCGGCATCCGACGCCTACTACCGCGACGGCAGCTCGCCCCTCAGTGACGCCGAGTACGACGCCCTCCTCTCCGACCTGAGGGCGCTCGAGGAGCAGTTCCCCGCGCTGGTGACCCCGGACAGCCCCACGCAGCGGGTGATGGGCAAGGCCTACACCGACTTCGCGGCGTACGACCACCTCCAGCGGATGGAGTCGCTGGACAACGCGTTCTCCGAGGAGGAGCTGTCGGCATGGTTCGACCGAGTGCTGCGCGAGACCGGAACGACCCCGGAGCTGCTCTGCGAGCTGAAGGTCGACGGCCTGGCGATCAACCTGCTCTACGAGGACGGCCGGCTCACGCGAGCGCTCACCCGCGGCGACGGCACGACCGGCGAGGACGTCACGCCCAACGTCTCGACCATCGACTCGGTGCCGCGCCGCCTCACCGGCACCAAGGAGTTCCCGGTGCCGGCTCTGGTCGAGGTGCGCGGCGAGGTCTACCTCCCGACCGCCGTCTTCGAGGAGATCAACGAGCAGCAGGCCGCGGCCGGCAAGCCGCTCTACGCCAACGCCCGCAACACCGCGGCCGGCTCGCTGCGCCAGAAGGACCCGCGCGTCACCGCCTCCCGCCGGCTGACCATGGTCTGCCACGGCATCGGCGCCCGCGAGGGCTTCGAGCCGAAGGCCCAGTCGCAGGGGTACGCCGCCCTCGCGGCCTGGGGCCTGCCGGTCTCGGAGAAGGTCAGGGTGCTCGGCAGCGTCGAGGAGGTGCGCGGGTACATCGACTTCTACGGCGAGCACCGCCACGACACCGCCATCCTCGACCACGAGATCGACGGCGTGGTGGTCAAGGTCGACGACGTACGTCTCCAGCGGGCGCTCGGCAGCACCTCCCGAGCCCCGCGCTGGGCGATCGCGTTCAAGTACCCGCCCGAGGAGGTGCACGCCAAGCTCAAGGCGATCGAGGTCAACACCGGTCGCACCGGCCGGGTGACGCCGTTCGGGGTGATGGAGCCGACCAAGGTGGCCGGCTCCACGGTCGAGATGGCGACGCTGCACAACTTCCACGAGGTGGCGCGCAAGGACGTGCGTCCCGGCGACACCGTCATCCTGCGCAAGGCCGGCGACGTGATCCCCGAGATCCTCGGCCCGGTGCTGGCGCTGCGGCCCGACGACCTCCCGGCGTGGGTGCCACCCACCACGTGCCCCGCCTGCGGCACCGAGCTGGTCGAGCAGCGCGAGGGGGACAAGGACCGACGTTGCCCCAACCACCGCGACTGCCGCGCCCAGGTCGTCGAGCGGATCAACCACGTGGCGGGTCGTGGCTCCTTCGACATCGAGGGCCTCGGCGCCGAGGCCGCCATCGCGCTGCACGAGTCGGGAGCCGTGGCCAACGAGGGCGACGTCTTCGACCTGACCGCCGACAAGCTGCTCGCCACGCCGCTCTTCACGCGCGCGGCGAAGCGGAGCGAGGTCGAGGCGGGCGCGGGGGAGCGGGTCCTCACCGCCAACGCCGAGAAGCTGCTGGCCAACCTCGCCGACCGCAAGGACGTGCCGTTGTGGCGCGTTCTCGTCGGCCTCTCGATCCGCCACGTCGGACCGACGGCTGCTCGGGCGCTGGCCGGCCACTTCGCCTCGATGGACGCCATCCGCGCGGCATCCCAGGAGGAGCTGGCCGCGATCGACGGCGTCGGCGGCGTGATCGCCGACGCCGTGATCGAGTGGTTCGGCGTCGACTGGCACGTCGAGATCGTCGACAAGTGGGCCGCCGCCGGCGTCTCGATGGAGGACGAGCGCGACGGCTCGATCGAGCAGACGCTCGAGGGCCTGACCGTCGTCGTCACCGGTGGCCTCGACGGCTTCACCCGCGACTCGGTCAAGGAGGCGATCATCGCCCGCGGCGGCAAGGCCGCCGGCTCGGTCTCCAAGAAGACCGACTACGTCGTCGTCGGTGAGAACGCCGGCTCCAAGGCGGCCAAGGCCGAGGAGCTCGGCCTGCGGATCCTCGACGAGGCGGAGTTCGTCAAGCTGCTCGACGGCGGGACGGCCGCGATGGACTGAGCCCCGGGTCCGTGGACCCGGGGCTCAGTGGTGGTGCTTGCTATTCAGTCGGCGGAGTCAGCGGAGTCAGCGGAGTCAGCGGAGTCAGCGGACGACGGCCCGGTGCGTCGCGCGCGCCCGGGTCACCGACACCGTGTGGTAGGACCCGACGAAGCCTCGCGCAGTGGGAACCACGATGCGGTTCTTGCCGAGCGGGAGGGTGGTCGTGACGATGCCCTTGGAGTTGGCCTTGACCTTGCGGAGGATCTTCCAGTGGGTGCCGCTCTTGTGCTCCACCTCGGCCTTCAGGCCCTTGATGCTGGCGGCGGGGGAGAACTTGAACGAGCCGTGGATGCCGCCACGGACGCTGTGCCACGCGAGATCCTTGCTGGCTCGGATCATGCCGACCAGGATGTACTTGGAGCTGGAGTTGGCGAAGGTGTCGCTGCCCGCACCGTTGTTGTACGCGCCGCCGTAGTAGACGGCCCGGAACTGGGTGGTCCTCGTCGCGACGTTGGTGCCGTACTTCGACGCGCTCTCGGCGTTGAAGCCGGTCTCCTTGGCGATCGTGGTCCAGGCGCCGGTGCTCGAGGTCCGCTTCTGCAGCCAGAGCGTGCCGGCCTCGACGTAGTTGGGCGAGCCGCCGGTGCAGCTCGCGCTGACGCTCGCCTGGACGTCGAGGTAGGTCCCGAACGAGACGATCTGGGGGGTCGTGGCCTTGCTGTTCACCGTCAGGGTCGTGCTCGTCGTGCAGCTCACGTTGGCAGCGGTCGCCGGTCCGGCGACGGCGACGGCGGTGCCCGCGGTCGCGGCCGTGAGGCTGAGGGCCACCAGTGCGGATCGCAGGCGGCGTACGGAGGGTCGGTTCATCGGGGATCTCCCAGTCGAAGAGGTGGTTGGAGTCGGCGCAGCGAAGCAGTACATAACCGGCTTGGACCCGGACCAAACCCGTTGACCGATGCAACGTTAGTCAGGGCGATCGGTCACGCCCCGTCCGTCTCAGCGCAGCGCGACCCGGTCGTGCGCGGGCCGGTGGCGCGTGACGCTGAAGGTGGCGTAGGAGCCGAGCATGCCGCGGGCGGCGGGCAGGTGCATGCGGTAGCGGCCGATCGCGAAGGTGCCGACGACGATGCCCGCGGAGCCGGCCCTGATCTTCTTGTCCGCGCGCCAGCGGCTGCCCGCGCGGCGCTGGAAGACGACCTCGAGGCCCCGGATGCTCGCCGCCGGCCCGACCTTGTACGTCGAACGGGTGCCTCCGCGGATGCTGCGGTAGGACACCATCCTGGTGGTGCGGTAGATCCCGACGCCCACGCTCCTGGACGGCGCGGCGGCGAAGGTGTCGCCGGAGGAGTCGGTGCCGCCGGAGTACGACGCGTAGAACCAGGTGGTCCGCCGCACGACGTGGGTGCCGTGGATGGAGACGTGGCCGCGGTCGGCGCTCGAGGCGGTCTTCGCCTTGGTCCAGGTGTCGCCGGCGTCGAAGGACCTCCACAGCGTGGTGGTGCCGCCGAGCGGTGCGCCGGGGGCGAGGCTCCCGCCGGTGCAGTGCGCGACGACGTCGACATGGACGGACACGTAGGTGCCGTAGGCGACCGAGACGCCCGTGCTGCGGCCGTTCGCGGTGAGGGTCAGCGAGTCGGTGCAGGTCGCGGCTGCGGCGTGTGCCGGCCCGACGGCGACCGCCGTGCCGGTGCCCGCGGCGGTGAGCGCGAGGGCCACCAGCGCGGAGCGCAGGCGGCGTACGACGGGTCGGTTCATGCGTCCCCCACAGATGATCGGATGATTCGGCATCGTGGGGTTGGATAGCCCGCCCGGGCTCCGGCCAAACCCGCCCGGCTCCGAGGGGGTGGAGCGGGGCGCGGTCAGCGCACCTGGCGCATCGCCTGCCGGCCGCGCCGGATGATGACCTGCACCTTCCACTCGCTGGCGATGAACCCGCGTGCCAACGGGAGCATCACCCGGGTGACGCCGGCCTTGAACGTGTAGGTCAGCAGGCCGGCCGAGCTAACCCGGGGCTGCGCGAAGGTGGTCCAGCCGGACGTCGTACGGCGCTGGAGCTGCACCTTGAGGCCCTTGATGCTGACCGACGGGTTGATCTTGTAGACGCCGTGGAACCCGCCCTTGACCCAGCGCGACGCCGAGCTCCGCTGCCAGGTGCGGTAGGGACCGGCGTAGCGGACGTCCTGCGAGCTCTCGTAGGTGTCGCCCGAGTGGTCGTCGGAGTTGCCGAGGTAGACGGCCTTGTACTCCGACAGGGCCGGCACGAGGTTCTTGCCGGAGATCGAGATGCTGGAGCTGCCGGAGGAGACGCCGATCTTCTTGACGACCGTCAGGTCGCCGTCGGTGATGCGGTCGATCTCCAGGGTGCCGACCGTGATCGAGGTCGGTACGCCGTCGGCGAACTGGCAGGTGCCGAGCGCCACGCTGGCGCCGAGGGTGACGGTGGCGCCGTACTGCACGGCCTGGTTGGAGGTCTTGCCGTTGATCGTCAAGGTCGTGGCGGTCGGGCACACGTTGCTGACGGCGTTCGCCGGGCCGGTGACCGCGGTGGCGGTGCCGGTCGTCGCTGCGGTGAGGGAGACGACGACCAGCGCGCTGCGCAGCCGCCGTGAGGAGGTTCGGGTCATGATGTCCCCACGTTGGTTCTGGTGATGAGGTCGGGAGCTCACGCTCGGCGCCCGCCCGATCAGGACGCATGACGTGGACCGCTCGGGTCTGACTCATCATCACCACAGGCGCGACCTCCGCGTGGCGGAACGGTCAAGCCTTTGCCAAGCGACCGCGCTCAGCCGGCCGCGAGGATCTGCTCGCGCAGGATGTCGCCGTGCCCGGCGTGCCGGGCGTACTCCTGGGCCATGTGCGCGTAGACGAAGCGCAGCGAGACCGGGCCGTCGCGCCACGGGAACCGCTCGGCGAGATCGGGGTGCTCGGCGGCGATCTCCCGGGAGCGCGCGCAGGCGGCCTCGAACTCGGCGGTGATCGTCGCGATGGTGTCGTCGTCGGTCAGCGTGAAGCTCTCGTCGACGGTGCCGGGGAGCCCGACCTCCTCGCGGGACCGGCCCGCCACCCGGCTGTGGAACCACACCCGCTCGACGAACGTGGCGTGCTTGACCAGCCCGAGGAGGGTTGTCAGCGACGGCACCAGCCGTCGGCGCGCCTGCTCCTCGGTGAGCCCGTCGAGCAGCCCCACGATCTCGCCCCGTTGCCAGTCGAGCATCTTCTCCAGCGCGGGACGGTCGGCTGCGGTTCGGAACGTGTCGTCGTGGTCGGACATGCTCGGAGGCTAGGCGGTCTTGCCGGTTCGAGCCATCGGAAATCGGCTCCCTAGGATGAGGTCATGCCCGAACTCTCGCGCGACGAGGTGCGCCACCTGGCCGACCTCGCCCGGATCGATCTGTCCGATGCCGAGCTCGACCACCTGGCGCCCCAGCTGAACGTGATCCTCGAGTCGGTCGCGTCGATCCAGGGGGTCGCCGGTGACGACGTCGTGCCGACCTCGCACCCGATCCCGATGACGAACGTGTTCCGCGAGGACGTCGTACGGCCCAGCCTGACGCCCGAGCAGGCGCTGTCGGGCGCGCCCGAGGCCGAGGACGACAAGTTCTCCGTCCCGCGGATCCTGGGGGACGAGCAGTGAGCGCCTGGATCGAGCGGACCGCGGCCGAGCAGGCCGCCGCGCTCGCGAGCGGCGAGGTCACGTCGGTCGAGCTCGTGCAGGCCCACCTCGACCAGATCGCGGCCACGAACGGCGACCTCAACGCCTTCCTGCACGTCGACGCCTCCGGCGCCCTGGAGCAGGCCGCGGCCTCGGACGCCCGTCGGGCAGCCGGTGAGCCGCTGCACGAGCTCGACGGCGTACCGATCGCGATCAAGGACGTGCTGGCCACCGAGGGTCTCCCGACGACGGCCGGCTCGAAGATCCTGGTGGGCTGGATCCCGCCGTACGACGGCACGGTGACCGCCCGGATCAAGGCCGCCGGCCTGCCGATCCTCGGCAAGACCAACATGGACGAGTTCGCGATGGGCTCGTCCAACGAGAACAGCGCGTACGGCGCGGTGCGCAACCCGTGGAACCTCGACCGGATCCCCGGCGGCTCCGGCGGTGGCTCGGCCGCCGCGGTCGCCGCCTTCCAGGCCCCGCTGGCGATCGGCTCGGACACAGGCGGGTCCATCCGGCAGCCGGGCGCGATGACCGGCACGGTCGGCGTGAAGCCGACGTACGGCTCGGTGTCTCGGTACGGCGTGATCGCGCTGGCCAACTCCCTCGACCAGCTCGGTCCCTGCACCCGCACGGTGCTCGACGCGGCGCTGCTGCAGGAGCTGATCGGCGGCCACGACCCGATGGACTCCACGTCGGTGCCGAACCCGGTCGAGGGCCTGGTGGCGGCCGCTCGCGAGGGCGCCGCCGGTGATCTCTCCGGCCTTCGCGTGGGTGTCGTGAAGGAGCTGCAGGGCGACGCGTGGAGTGCCGACGTCGTCGAGCGCTTCGACGAGTCGGTGTCCGTGCTGAAGGATCTCGGCGCCGACGTCGTCGAGGTCTCGCTGCCGAGCTTCGTGCACGCGATGGCGGCGTACTACCTGATCCTGCCGGCCGAGTGCTCCTCGAACCTCGCCAAGTTCGACGCCATGCGCTACGGCCTGCGGGTCACGCCGGAGGGGTCCCCGTCCGCCGAGGACGTCATGCGCGTCTCGCGCGACGCCGGCTTCGGCGACGAGGTCAAGCGCCGCATCATCATCGGCACCTACGCGCTGTCGTCGGGCTACTACGACGCCTACTACGGCCAGGCGCAGAAGATCCGCACGCTGATCATCGACGACTTCAAGAGGGCGTTCGAGAGCGTCGACGTGCTCGTCTCGCCGACCGCGCCCTCGACCGCGTGGCCGATCGGCGAGAAGGCCGACGACCCGCTGGCGATGTACCTCCAGGACCTCGCCACCATCCCGGCGAACCTGGCCGGCGTGCCCGGCATCTCCATCCCGTCGGGCGTCTCGTCGGCCGACGGGCTGCCGACCGGCATCCAGTTCCTCGCGCCGGTGCTCGAGGATGCGCGCCTCTACCGCGTCGGTGCGGCGCTCGAGGCCGCGCTGCTGGACAAGTGGGGCGGTCCGATCGGCCCGTCGTCGTACACCTCGAAGGAGGCCTGAGATGGCTGACACGTTGATCGACTTCGACGAGGTCGTGGCGACGTACGACCCGGCGCTGGGCCTGGAGGTCCACGTCGAGCTGAACACGAACACCAAGATGTTCTGCGGCTGCCCGACGACGTTCGGCGGCGAGCCGAACACGCAGGTCTGCCCGACCTGCCTGGGCCTGCCCGGCGCGATGCCGGTCGTCAACGCGAAGGCCGTCGAGGCCGCGATCCGCATCGGCCTCGCGCTCAACTGCGACATCGCGGAGTGGTGCCGGTTCGCCCGGAAGAACTACTTCTACCCGGACATGCCGAAGAACTTCCAGACCTCGCAGTACGACGAGCCGATCTGCTTCGAGGGCTACCTCGACGTCGATGTGGAGGGCGAGACCTTCCGCGTCGAGATCGAGCGCGCCCACATGGAGGAGGACACCGGCAAGTCCACCCACATCGGTGGGGCGACCGGCCGCATCCAGGGCGCCGACCACTCGCTGGTCGACTACAACCGCGCCGGGATCCCGCTGATCGAGATCGTCACCAAGCCGATCCTCGGCGCGGGGGAGAAGGCGCCGCTGGTCGCCCGTGCGTACGTCGCCCAGCTCCGCGACCTCATCGTGGCCCTCGGGGTCTCCGACGCGCGGATGGACCAGGGCTCGATCCGCGCGGACGTGAACCTCTCGCTGTCCCCGAAGGGCTCCGGGGTGCTCGGCACCCGCACCGAGACCAAGAACGTCAACTCGCTGCGCTCGGTCGAGCGCGCCGTACGGTTCGAGATGTCGCGTGACGCCGCTGTGCTCGACGCGGGCGGGTCGATCCTGCAGGAGACGCGGCACTTCCACGAGGCCGACGGCACCACCTCGTCGGGTCGGCCGAAGTCGGACGCCGAGGACTACCGCTACTTCCCCGAGCCCGACCTCGTGCCGGTCGCGCCGTCGCGCGAGTGGGTCGAGGAGCTGCGCGGCACGCTGCCGGAGAACCCGACCGCGAAGCGCGCCCGGCTGCAGGAGGAGTGGGGCTTCTCCGACCTCGAGATGCGCGACACCGTCGGTGCCGGCGCCCTCTCGCTCGTCGAGGAGACCGTGGCCGCAGGCGCCTCGCCGCAGTCGGCCCGCAAGTGGTGGCTCTCCGATCTCGCCCGCCGCGCCAACGACGCCGGTGTGGAGCTGGCCGAGGTCGGCGTGACGCCCGAGCAGGTGGCCGGGGTGCAGAGGCTGGTCGACGCCAAGACGATCAACGACAAGCTCGCCCGCCAGGTCTTCGACGGGCTGATCGCCGGCGAGGGCACGCCCGAGGAGATCGTCGCCGCCCGTGGCCTCGCCGTCGTCTCCGACGACGGCGCCCTCTCCGCCGCCGTCGACAAGGCCATCGAGACCAACCCCGACGTCGCCGACAAGATCCGCGACGGCAAGGTCGCCGCCGCCGGCGCCCTCATCGGCGCGGTGATGAAGGAGATGCGGGGCCAGGCCGACGCAGGTCGCGTCCGTGAGCTGATCCTGGAGAAGCTCGCCTGACCTGCTGAAGGCCTTCGGCCAGAGCGAGGTAGCCATGGTCTTCGACGTGCCGCCGTTCCACCGGCCCGACCCGGACCATCCCTGTCGTGCCTTCGAGCATGACGGGCGCTGGTACCAGCTGCTCGTGCTGCCGGCGGCGCTGTCGCCGTCCTTGGCCGCTCCGCTCAGCAGGAGTCGCGGGTTGCTCGACGACCTGGTCAACCCGGCCGTGGGCACGGTCGCCGAGCGGATCGCTCGGCTGCGGGATCCTCGGTGGAAGCTCCTCGTCTATCGCGCGGACACGGCCGACGGTGCCCTGGCGCGCTATCGCGTCGTCGCGGTCGAGCTGTACGACGACCGCGGAGCCGCCCACGACCGCTGTGTCCAGTTGCTCTCGCGGTGGGGCGAGCACGCCGACTTCTCCGGCTCTGCTGGGTAGCGGATGACGTCGGGGTGGGTCGGGGTGGTTGCGACTCGCAGCGTCGACCTCTGTCGTTGGGGTGGGGTCGGGGTGGTCGCGGTTCTTGGTTGCGGCTTGCAGTCGGGCTTGGGCGCCGCTGGGCTGCTCCCTGGGGTCGCGCGCCGACAAGATTTCTCGGGGGTGTGTCGCTCAGTTGCGTCGGTGGAATCTGAGGTCCCCGGACGCGAGGCGCT
>Ga0136643_10000409_pt1 | contig 47533 bp, 29 predicted proteins | sample TergutLab28metaG_FD_96883 | JGI IMG/M metagenome (GOLD analysis project Ga0136643, IMG submission 96883) | Labiotermes labralis P1 segment gut microbial communities from Petit-Saut dam, French Guiana - Lab288 P1 (version 3) (version 3) | ecosystem: Host-associated > Arthropoda: Insects >... | reverse complement strand
TCAAGCGGTGGTCTTCCATAACCATTTGTTCCACTCGCGCAATCATGTCTTCAGATCGGCTAGTGCGTGGCCGAGGCTCCTTCGGTTTGTTTTCACATGACGTTCGGCCTTCTTTGAACTGTCGTACCCACGAACGCACATTTTTCACACCCGTGATGCCATCATTGCATGTCTTACTCAATTGTTGATGAATTTCGATGGGTTTCATGCCATGCAAGTGGAGGAATTGGATAATCATGTGCTGTTCTTCGAATATAAATGTCGTTGTTTTCAGTATCTAAAACACTACTGTCACTCGACGTCACAAGCATTCAACGGGTAGGACAGTGTTGGCATTTGGCCTCACCCAACCTAAACAACAGCCACGTCATCTCCAACAACTTTCACATTTCTGCCTGCTTCCATTCCTGAGAAAAAAATTATGAGACCGTAGAACTTGAATGCACCACGTAAAGGAAAGTAAGTTGTATATGAGAAAGCTTTGAGCATCTTCAGTCATTGGAAGAAGTTGAAAGATAGTAAGAGAAAGGTAGAATGTACAAGAGATTATCTATATGGCACCAGACACCAGAAGAGGTTGCAAGACAGAGAGAACAGAATAGAATATATATTTGCGAAAACTTCAAGGTTCTCTCACATGTAAAGAAGTTGAAAGGCAATGGGAAAAGGGCAGAGTGTGTAAGAGTTTGTCTTGCATCGAAGTCTTGAAGAAGCTTCAAGGTAAAGAGCAGAGAATAGTCTATATATGCAAAGATTTTGAGCATCACAGACACTGAAGAAATTTATAGGTGGAAAGAAAGAAGCTGACTGTATAAATGGTTGTCTCTATTGAAATGAGCTCCTGAAGAAGTGGCAAAGCAAAGGGAGCAGGTTAAATTGTACATAAGAGAGCTGTGTGCTGCTAAAATGAATAAGAGTACAGAATTCAGCCAAACATGGAAGCAGTCTTTGTCACATTCAATCACTGAAGAGTAAAAAATTGGACTCCATTTAGGGATTCTTACAGCACCTCGAACAGATGAGGCAGCTGAGCGAGGTAAATGCAACAAAACTGTGTCGTCAAGAACAATGAGCAAGTTCTTCAGATACTGAAAGGCAAGAGGAACCACAAGGAGAAATTGTATTACATTTGGTAGAATTGAATAGATTCCCTGAGGTGAAGGGTACAGAAATGGAAAGAAAGCGTTCATTTAATATTGACAGTCTGTGGTAGGCACCAGCCATGGAGGAAGTCAGAAGAGAACTCAGCGGACAGATACAAGAGAATAGTGGCTTTTGGGACTGTCTTGCTTTGTTAAATAAAACACAAATGGACCGAAGTCATTTTTATATGGCATTGCTTGAAATCTGTAAAAAGAAAGACAATAGGAAGTGAAGGGAGGGAAATTAGCAGTGAAAAAGTCAGTGGGAAGATAACAGGCAGCATTAAGTTTGATGTAGGTATTTGCGACGTGAAGTAAGTGAAAAGTCACAGTGAGTGATTGAGTGGTTGATTTCTGTTAAGAGAGTGAGTGTCTGAAGGATTTCATATGCTATAAGGCGCAGTGAGAAAGCAAGTGTAAAGACATGGTTAAGACTGGGAAGTGAGTTTTAACTTTTTTGTAGTGGCTCAAATCCTTTGCTTACCTTACGCTAACTTTGTCAAATGATTTAATTTAAAAATTGTTACAGGGAAGTTGTAATAAACCCTTTTTTTTCATCAGTTTTTAAATTATTAGGCAGAATGTGTGAAAACATACGCAGTATGTCATGGCATTAGTGAATATCCCAGTTAAATAAAAACTCATTTGCAAGCATGTTAGATCTAATAGATGTTTAGACATACAAGTAGAAGTACATTTAATAAATGTTACAGAAATGTGTAGAAGTTGGAACAGTACATGGATAATGAAAATTCACTTTCTGCTTTTCCATAGGAACTCTCTATCATTTTAATGTTTGTCTCATGACCCATGTCATCTCTGAAGAAACTGACTTGAACTAATTTTCCTTGATAGCATTTGTTCTAAAGCATTTGTGTCTTTTTGGGAATTTTATCCTTCCTTATCACTAAAAACACCAAAGTTGTCATGCTAAAGTCCAGGTGCTAATACATATTTGGAATTTTCAGGGACATTCTATATCTCCATTGTTTATAGTTATTTACCAGAAGTAATTCCATGTCTTCATTTATTTAAAATTTGTTTGTTTTAATCCAAGAATTCTTGAATGATTTGATATTATGTATCTTGTTCTTTCAGTCATCATTTCAATGCTTTCCCCTTGTTTATGAGTTTTAAATCTTTGACCTCACAGATGTTGTTGAATTTGTTTTTGGTGCCAGAGCAACCTTCTTGGGGCCAAAACTGATTATGGTGATGATGTGGAAGTGACACAGAATTAATAGTTGGAAGGCATATGCATACTGTGGAAGGAATCTTATCATGTGGTGTAACTTTGTCAACCAAGCAATTTAATGTAAGCATGAATACTTTGAAGTTTATTGGGAGGTGTCCAGTACAAATATCAGCTGGGACATTGACAATCTTGACCTAGGTTTTTCTTGGTTTTCCTTACTCTATCAATGCAAGTTCTGGTATAGAACATGAAATTAGGGCTTGACTGCTTCTGCCCTCATCCTTCCTAATTCATTATTCATTACCATCCCATCATTTTACACTACATAGCATGTATTAGTGGTGATTTTGTTAAATAAATTCCACACAGCACCCTCCAGTGGAATTCTGCATTAACATAATGAATTTTACAGTGTTGTATATGCATGTCAAAGATACAGTGATATGCTTAAAGATATGTTTACTGTGAAGTTCTTCCCTCCCTTTCCTTCTTTCTTTCTTTCTGACTGCATCTTATATTTTGCATTTGTTATCTACTGAATGTTGTCACTGAAGACTAAGTGCAGTTGCCATATTGACAGGGGAAGGGGCATATTCAGCTGGGTTCCCATTCTGTTCTTTCCAGGTGCTGCATAGATAGATTTCTGTGACTGAATATTTTTTTATAAGTATCAACTGCTGAAAAGCTGTGGCCCTTATTCTCTAGCATTGTGCACAGTATTTGGAGAAGTTGCAATGAGGAAAGCAGAAGCATTTCTTATGCTAATATCAGATTCACAGCCTTATATTAACCGCAGAAAAAATTGGAGACATTTCCTATTTATTTTGACTGAAGTATAACAAGTGTTGCAAAGCTTTTTGGATAACCCTTACAAAATAGTGAGAAGTGTAATGATAAGAATAATGCATACAATAAACATGTGGCTACTTCCCAATTACTCAGAAACTCAGATCCCCATATTGAGTCCCCATGCCCTGTTCAAACAAAATTTTGTAAAACTCATTCTCATTCTCCTCTCCCTGCTCTGCCCTTTTCTCCCTCCTCCTCCACCTCTTCCTCTCTCCTTATGGTAGCAGATTGTTTAATGTTCTGAAATTTTTTGTGTTCGGTGAAAACAGTGAAAAATATGTTGGTGCTTCTTTCACTTTTATCCTGTCATCAGGAGGTGTGGAACAGATGTTGGTTCACACTACAAGGTGTGTTTTCTTGAGTGCAGTTCTTGTACTATAAGAATTTTAAAGACATTATTTGTTTTTATTTGTTGATTTTAACAGTAAAATGACATGGGATGGATGTATGGAACTAACGAGTAAAAGAGGAAGACCCAGGAAGCATGTTAATGTCATTGAAGAGAAGAAGCTGGCAAAGAAAAGGGAGAAGAACCAACTGTGAAAGAGACAGTGTCAGGCATCCAAGTCATAAGAAGCACATGCAAGAGAAAAAGAACAGAAAAGTTTGTTCATGAGAAGAATCCGGGCATCACTAACAGATGAAGAAATTGAAAGGTGAAGACGAGAGACAGGACATTGTAACATGTGATCATCGTGCCTATAGTCCTTGAACTGTGTAAGCCAGGTGACATGAAGCAATGACACAGTAGAAGCAGGAAATGTAAAAGAAAGCCTGTAATAGCCCAAACACCTCATCAGCTTGAACGACAGAGAGAACAAAACAGAATATTTATGAGAAAATTTTGTGCATCTTTGTCGGGTTACAAACTGGAGCAGCATCATGAAAGGGAAAGACTACTGAAGAGAAGAGGAAGAGATATTATGAAACATGGAAACCTAGAAAACATATTAAAAGATGGCTCTGATACTGTGCACACAGTGCTGCAGAGCATGGATTTCTGAAATAATGCAGCCTTTATTGAATATATACACCCAAGGAATTTGCACACAGCAGTCATGAATAAAAATGTCATTAGTCAGCCCTGAAAACATAGATCTTACTGTAGAATCAGAACAAGAATAAGAACAAAAAAAATAGTTTGTGACAGAGAAGAAATTTGAAAATGTTTGCTGTTCTTTACATGTAATTTATTGGAAGTGTCACTGTTTATTCACGGCGTGGTTTTTCCTCAGTTCCATAAAAACCTCATAATTGTTGAAAATCCACCGTTACACTATGCAATCTCATAAATAAATCTTTGGTTATATTTATGGGACAAGCTCTTAATTTCATGCATGTTCATGTAACTGTGTTGTATGATAGTAGTTAACCCACATATGATTTATATAGTTCATGAGAGAATTGTCAGTCTGTCGAATATACATCAGTCTTAAAGGAATGGTGTCGCAGTATTGCTGCGTGAAATTAAAATGTTCCTTTTGTTGTTATCTCATATATCATCACTGGCCTCTATCTGCTAGTGGATGTCACAGCTTTGTTCTTTTTCAAACCCACTTTTTTCTTTGGTGGACATTTTCCATTGGGATACATTGACAAATTACACATAGCAGCACTTATTTGAAGTCATCCCCATATGGGAAGTGGTTGTATGCAATTGGTGATGACTGTGCATTGTTTCGTGATGAGCAGTCACAAGGATAACTTACTTTGTGTACTTGTGGTACACATGATGTCAAAACAGATACTGCAAAATGTTTGCTTACTTTGTGTTCCTATTCTTGTCCAACATAACAGGTGCCTGAACAGAATTGGTACCTTTTAAAATGGTTATATATATATATATATATGTGTGTGTGTGTGTGTGTGTGCAGTGGTATATTGTATTTATTTGAATATGAATTGTAAGTGAACCATGAGACTTGTTATATGTAAAATTACATTTAAGTTTGAATCAAATGTATCATGTGATCACTCTAAGATGCTTGGGTTGGTACTGGCTTCTGTACCTGCTTCTGTCTTACTCCAGTCAGTTCTGCTGGGTTCTGTGCATTAGAATATTGTTTACATGCCTCCATGATTCTTGTTAAGTAATTAACTTAATGAAGCTGAGTCCTTAATGAGAAGCAAGTACAGGAATTCCTTGGCTAGTGAAGGTCTCCAATTATGTGGTACTCACAGGCTTATTTCTATGTTAGTAGGATCCCACCACTGATTGCTATCACAGCCTACATTTTCACATCCTGCTTCCTGAATATCCATTTTTATTGTTATCCTTCCATCTATATCAGGTATTCCACATGGCCTCTTCTCTTTCATTGTTTCTACTAAAACTCCATACAGTTTTCTCTTCTCCTGTCCCCATGCATGCATCATACCCCATTCATCTCATTCTTATTGGTATTGTGATCATAATGTTTGGCATTGAATGCAAATCTTGAAACCCTGCAGGCGACCATTGCCAACGTGGATGTAGGCCATCTGCAACCTGTTGAGTTACAGTGTCTTTTCACATGTAACAGTAATGGATGAGCAGGGGTTAATGAAGCCTAATAGAATACCTGCTAAATTTCAGCAGATGAATTCAGTTGTGGTCCAAACTAAATAAGGTTACCTACCACTTTACCTGAATGACTGGATAATATGTCATTTATACTGAATAATATGAAATTGTTTGGGAAGATTTCTGGTCACCAGAAAATGAGGTGAATGTCATATCATGGCTAAACTATAAAGATGGCTGTTTTGTTAAATGGTGGAAAGTTTCTTCTAATGGTGTGACGATGATGCTGTATGTACACAATGTGATGTTGGAGGAGGAGTTTGGGACATGGTGATGTGACAGTGATCAGAGAGCCTTGATGAGTGTTCCTTCCACCTGCATCCAAGAGGATTTTTTTTTCTTGTGAATGATGGTGGTTTATGACAATTGATTTGTGTCTTTGAAATTCTGTGCAGGCCTACTGCTTAAATCTGGCTGGTGTAAATGTGATGTACATAAGCTGGTGGTGGTTTATTTATGGCTCTCAAGCTTATCTAGCCATCATTGCCATTCAGATGCCAGGTTTCAGTGGTTTTGTTGTAGAGGCAAAAGATTTAGTATAAGGTGAATTCTGTTTTGTGTCTAATGTATTTGACCAGGGAACTTCAAGATTAAGAGTTAATGCTTTGTGAATTACAACTTTATACTGCCTTCAAGTGTGGTGGTGCAGTTGGTTGAGGCACTATGCTACAAGCTGGAAGGTCGCAGGTTCAATTCCCATTGGTGTCAGTGGAGTTTTTTATTGACATAATCCTTCCGGCTGCACTATGGCCCTGGGGGTCGACTCACCCTCTAACAGAAATTAGTACCAGGAATATTTCCTGGGGGGTAAAGGCAGTCAGTGCATAGGGCTGACAACATTACCACCTTCATGTGCCAGTTGTCTTAAAATCTGGGAGCCTCATCCTCCTGGAACCCTCAGGGCCTGTCCAGGCCTGTAATGGAATTGCTTTACCTCTTTACTGCCTTCAGAAGTGATGAAATGCTGTGTAATTTACATCATATTTTGAAATGTATTTTATGTATGGTGTATTTAATTTATGTATGTAAAGATGGCAAAGAGAATGTGCAATAAAACGGTAGGAAGAGTTGTCCCTGTACATGCTGCGAATGCATGTGGGGGGGAATGGTTGTATAGCCTCACTCATTCTTAACCTTGGCAGTGGATGATGGTGACTGGTGAGCCGTGTGCACTGGCCAAATTCCCCAGGGAAAGAGCCCCCAGTACCCTTGAATAGGAGATGAGTTGGTCCCAGATCTGGTCTGAATGTTTTGGAAAATTGATAACTCTCTTGCCTCTACCAGGATTTGAACCCCATATGGTCCAGCCTGTAGCATAGTCACTATACTGACTTTGCTGACCTGGCTTTGTCATATTCTGCAAATTTTGAACATAATAGAAATGGAACCTGTATGTCTGTGTTCATTTTATTGAACAAGAAGTACCACACAATTCGTATAGATATTGTATGGAGACTGTTTTTTTCCTGCCTCCTGGTTTTAACAGTGAAGAGTTATGAAAGTGTGATAGGGATAGGACAAGAAGGCCCAGGAGATGTGTGTGTATGACTGCAGCTTCAGTTTCAAAGGGCACAACAAAACAAGTGGCATAAGAGAGATACAGAGCCACTAAATTGAAAGAAGAAATTGTGAGGGGAAGGGAACATAAATTGTTCGTGTGAAAGCTTTGAGCTACCCTAACAAGTGAAGATATGGAAAGATGGTTGGACAAAGTTTTAGAGGAATAGTAATGCAGATAAAGATAAGTGCTTAGTCATAAGATGGTGATGACATGGTGCTGGAGATACTGGATAGCACTGACTTTTTGGGATTACATGGTGTCCGTGATTGAAAGATGGGAGTAACAAAGTAGGGTGCATGAACATGTCCCAGTACCTCACACACTACTCTCACACACACACACAAGATACAAAAGAAAATGTACATAATGTTGGTGAACCATGTGAATTGAAGAGACTGTGAAAGACAGGTGGAAAACTAAAAGTCAGGTGTTTAAATTTGTACAAATTAAAGATGTTCAAAAGATCCTAAGACTAAAACTTTGGAATGATCAAAGAAAGAAACAGGTTTGTAGGATAGCATGTGAGGAATATCCACAACAGCTGTCTAGTGGATCTTTGCTGTATTGTACTCCATCATTCTGTGCCATGTGTTTGACAAATGCTATGATTAATGTTGAATAATTGATTTTATGTAATATAGCTGTGAAGGAGATTTGTTGCAACACAATAATTATCATGATGTTCATTCTGTAGAAATTTCTGTAAGTATAAAACAGTTACTTGGATGGAAAATGATTAGTGTAAAATTTTTGCACACACATCTCATGTATTGGCTGTCTGAACTTATGTATAAACCTAGGAAGGAAGTAAATAGTAATAGCATTTACTTATTGTTTAATCTTCCTTAGGTGTATGAATATTGGTTTTCTGAAAATGTTTTCTTGTCAGACTGCATGTCAGTATTCGTACTACATACGTACTTTTTTATCTGACTTCATACAACATTTCATTAGTGTTGGGGATGAATTCTCCAAATGTATCTGTTCTAAATTTTGTCAAAAACAGTTTCATGTATTAGCATAATTCTTGAATATTTGAACTTTGCCACATCTTCAAGAGACCTATTATCTGATTTTATACGACAGTAATGATTTTATCCAGTTCTTTTGGAATGTGACATGAAAATATGCCCAAGTCTTGCTGTGCATTTACTTGTAGATTGTCCTCATTATTCGACCCTATGGGCTGGACTTTCCAGGATCAAATCCCAGTGGGGACGAGATTTTCTGCCTGTCCAGACTGGCCCTGGCGCCCACCCAGCCTCTGTAAAATGGGTACCCGGGGGTAAAGTGCGGCCGGGGCGTGCTGCTGACCACTCACCCCATTCTAGTGCCGCAGTCATGGAAGAGTAGAGCTATACTTCTTCCCACCCTCTGGGCCACACCAGGCCTGTAATGGGGTCACTTTCCCTTTGCTTTACTGTCCTCCTTATTAGTGATGAGTAGAAGTCTGCATAGGCCACAATTTTGGAATTTGAATATTAAAACCATTTGTCCCAGCCCTGTCCAAGTCAAAAGTTTATTTGAAGTGTGTTACCCATACCCATTCAGAGCCTGAATTCTTTCTATTCTAGCCTGAATGCAAGCAATTCACAATCTGCCCTTGCTGGTGTCCATTAATACATGTTTCTTTATTACTTTCTGTTTTCACAATAAAAATTATGTTTACAAACATTTTATCGTATGTTAAAGTGTGTCTGTTGGATATTGATAGTCAAAAGTTGGCAGGGCATCCATACAGTGTTTGCTGTGGGTGAATATAACATTTTTTTCAGCAATTAGGGTAGTTTGCAACACAAAGGCATGATCGTTTGTAAAATTGCCCTGTGTGCCTGAACATCATGTCATGAAGACATGAGAAAATGTTCAGGTAAAGCATATGTATTCCTAATCTTGGCACTAGACTGAGACAAGTGGTCATGTTGATGCTCCATCTGCCTTGCACTGGGGAAGTGTCCCTTTGTGTAGGAGAACTTGTTAACCCACAGACTGGTTTTGTTTTGGTGGTAAAGAGAAATGTTTTTAGCTTTGCTGTGAATTGAACCATGGTAATGTAGCCTGTCAGTAGCACTGCTACCAATTGTACTGTCCTGGTTCCATAGTCAGAATTGTGATTTGGTAATCCACCTGTTACCCTGTTGTCAGGTGAACAATGCTTTTGTGAGTTCACAGTATGAATAAGCTGTATACTGAGGACTTTGAGCTGATGTTCACATAGTTAGTAGTAGTGACCCTAAGAGCATCTTTTGTAACTAACCTTCATAGAAAAGGATATTAGTCTCAACTAATTGTTTTGGTCTCGACAGTTGCGATGCTTGGTCAGAATGCATGAAGGTGGATCCGCAGAGATGGGCACATGAAACAGGTCAGAGGACAAGCATTAAAAGAAGACGACGCCGATGTGGTAGACCACGAGTTTATAAAACGGAAGAGGAAACGGAAAGGCAAAAGGAACGAAACAAATTGCGCCAGAGAAGGTATCGTGCTTCAAAAACATCTGAAGAACTGCAAATGGAAAGAGAACGTGACAGACTTCGCAAGAGAGAGTATCGGGCATCTCAGACTGAAGAAAATTTGCAGAGACAGAGGGAACGTGATAAACTCCGAAAGAGGAAGTATCGGGCATCTCAGTCAGCAGAAGAACTGGCACGGCAAAGGATGCGTGACATGCTGTGCAAGAGGAGGTATCGTGCCTCCAAGCGGCTGGAGATTGAGAACTTTATGCAGTATTATGTACACATGTAGAAAAATAACAGACAGCACCAACAGGCAGATGAGCTCCGAAAATGTTAGATTGGATCAAAAGAAAATCAGATGTTCTCATCCTTAATAAATGCAGTGAAATGCTTTGTCAGTAGAGAGTAAAACTCTTAGTGATTTGAAAACTATCCATAATCATTCGCAAGGGCTGTCAGAGTTTTATTCCCTATTGACATGATTAATCCTTTAGAAAGTGTGGTTTTTTGGGCATCATAATTACACATAGCCCTTGTTTTATGCCTTTGTTGCTTTAATACCCCTTCCCAGTATACACCACTTCTTAATTTATACCCTCTCATTTTTGGTTTAACACCCTTTGGCTGGCTGCAGTCTTACACTAATCCATATTTATTCCTGTAGTTCTTATAGGAACATAATTTTTTGCACCTTTCTGATTTAAAGCCACTTTTTCAGAAACATATCTGGGGTGTAAAATAAGGGCTTGATGTATATCAGATGAAGACACTTAAGACAGGTGATTCAGCACCTTCAAATAATAATGATTGGAAGCAAATTCCCAGTAACATTGAAGATCATGTAAATAATACTAACATAGAACAGATAAAACGCTTTTGATTACTGTGGCTGTGATGTATCATACAACTGTACAGGGCATGTTAAACTGGATAAACTTAAATGTGTGGTGCAATAACAAAATTGTCTTTGAGAAATAAAATTGGGAGTGAAAGCAACGTAAAATCTTACAAGAAATGACAGTGCCAGTATTAGTACACGAGTTTAAAAACTTGGCTATGTAGAGGTCCTGAACAAAGATTAAAACAATGTTAATTAAATTTTAAGTTTTGTTTGTAGACACAGACTTTTTGACCACATGCATAACAATACATTGTGTAGTTAACTGGAAAAATTATTACCATCAGTAACTAACAAACTCCACTGGAGCACAGCCCTTCTAATAGTTCTTGAGATAGTGAAGAAATTCCACACATTGTGTGTAACTCAAAGGTTTATTAATACATTTACAAAAACCTGCCTCATGCCCTTATCCTGAAACAGATTAATCCATTCCACACTCTCCCATCCTATTTCTTTTAAGATCCATTTTACTGTTACCCTCCCAATTTGACCTTGATTTTCCAAGTGGCCCCTTGCCTTCAGGTTTTCCCACAGCACCCTGTATGCATTTTTTCTTATCCCCCCTGTGTTCCACATGCCCACCCCATGATATCCATTTGGGCACCCTAACACCATTTGGTGAGGAGTAAAAAATTCATGAAGCTTCTCATTTTTCAGTTTCCTACAGCCTACTGTTACTGTAGCTCGTAACAGTAATATGCATCGATAATTACCAGTTATTTTTATCACCCTTTTTATAAGTAGGTATGATAACAGGCTCCTTGCACTCTTGAAGCAAGTCTTGGGATCTCAGGATGTATTATTCTACCTTCTGCGTGAATCATTTCTGCTGGATTTTGATAATGTACTGGTGATATGTATCTTTACAACTTTTCAGTAGCCATCTCAACCTCAAAGGCATCAGGCTAGGGCACTGGTGGTTAATCTGTATGTATTTTAATCTGCCTGACAACATTAATCTCTTGTGTATTCAGTAACTGATAAAAATGATTTGTCCACCTGTTCAAAATACTGCAAGTTGATCTTCTAATCCTTTGTTAAGTTCTAGGCTGGCAACCGTTTTTTAATTGTTTTCTGCCTCTGTACAAGTCACTAATATTCTTGTTCTGCCTGTTTGTTTCAAGTTTATTAGTTTCATATTTCAGATATTCCCTATTTTTTTACACCTAAAATGTCTACTAATTTCACATCTTACATTATTCAGATTGTACTTGACTGACATGTATCAAGATGTGATCAGGAGAGATCCAAGTGCATATATGAATGTTGCATTGTTGGCACATTGTGTTTTTGACAATTTGGTTTTTGGATGTGACAAAGTCTACCACTCTTAACATTTTGTCATTTCTGTTTACATGTCAACTGTGGGTCGCAGTTCTTAGTTTGAAAGTACCTTCTCTCCCTCATTTGGCATTTAAATGTAAACAGAATTTTTCTGTGGTATGCAGGTAACTGAACACCTGCTCCAGTTCCTCATGTACCCATCTTTTGAATCATAACTTTTATTGTCAGGGCGTGTGCATTCAGAACATTAGTATCACAACATTGATCTCTTAGAATTATATATGTCTTCCTGTCACTACCTTTTCAACTGTTTCCGTGTGTCATCTTCATAAATATCAGGCTGATTCTGACACCTCATGTTCTCATGGCAGTGAATATTAAGACTGCATTAATCACCTGCCATATTACACAGCATCCCATCACTTAAGACAGCAGTCAGGCTGGTATTATTTTTGTAATATGTTGAAAGAAATAAAAAGTCCTACCAGTTGACTTTTTGCCAGTAAGAAGCATGGTTTGAGGTTCTCACAGGTGAATACTGATAACACAGTCACGTTGAATGTAATGCTGTGTACTTTGAAAATCAGGTATTAGTGTTTTGGAGGAAGGTGGAGAAGCTGGTGGTTTCAAAACTGGAAGCTTTACTAAAGTACAGACAGTAATCTTATAAAACAAGTCGAGTAACTGATCTGTTATATTTTTGAGCTTCTGAACAGGCCATGTTTTTCAGTATTCCATCCAGCACTGACATCATTCTCTACATGAAGAGGTTGCCAGCTCCCCATCAATTTAAGCATTGTATATCACAGGCAGGTTGAAGATGATGTTTCAACACATGAGGAGTCCAACAGAAGAGGATGGTAAGAAAGTATCTTCAGATGTGAAGATACTGTCCTGAAATATCAGTTAAGTTCCAGCGGGATCTAATACTGGGAAGAATCATGATGATAACAAAGCAGAAACTTAATGTTGATCACAACAGAAATATGTTTTACAGTGGGGAATGGTGCAAAGGTTATGGTATTGAACCAGTGGTTTCAAAATCCTTTGAAATGCAGAACCTGCTTAGTCATGAAAAATTCTGACCAAATTCTGCATGGGTACAAAAAGAAAAGAACTTGGATGGATAAAAGCAAGAAAGTCATTACTGCTTGTAAAATAACTGACTGAACAAAAGAGTGTAACATGGACTAATGGTATCTGAAATGTAATGAGAGATCTAAAACACTGCCACATGATATGTTATATGTTGTGTAGTTAATTTATGGTTCTCTTACTTTCACCTTGAGGTCAGTTGAGTGCTGTTTCTAGGGTATGAGATTTGTTAATTTTAGTTCAGTTATGTGTAGGAAGGATTATGTATGCCCTTAGACTTTTTAAATTTTTAGGGGATAAACACTATTGTAAGGCTCGTGATGAAAGTAGGATACCTGTTTCAGATGGGTCATGAATGACAGTTTATCCCTATACAAGAACAGCAGTATTATATAAATATATTTGTGTGTAAATGTATGTTGATGATGTTTATATATGAGCAAAAAAGCTATGAAGTAGCCATTTCTCTGTACAGAAAGAAACTGTTGTAGTGCATACTTCCAATGCTAAGATCTGTGGTTCCTTTGTCACTAATTTCAGCATTCTTTGTAAATGTTTTATATGCAAGACTCGGGCCAAATGTTGAATGTTACCAAAACTTGAGAGATTTGAGGCTCTGAGAGCAGTGTTTATGAAAATTTGTGTCTTCTGGAATTTGAGTTGTGACAACTGGTAAATGGTTACTATCTTTTTGAAGTAGTTTGCTGCCACCAACTTCAGAACCTATGCAGCCATGCCAGAAAAAGGGTGTATTTTGAAGGAATTTTTAAAAAATTAGATAAACATTCTGATACCAAAAACTTCATTCTGATGTAGGCACATGGATAGCTCGTGGCACACATCTAATCTCCGCGTAGTCACCATTGACATTTATGTATTGTTCCACTCTGGCACAAAGGCAGGTATCCCAGCATAAAGAGTTCAGTATCAAGTTTTTGTAGCCAGGAGGTGACAGCTTGCTTCATGTTAGCATCTGTTACAAATACCTTGCCAGCCAGATACTTTGTGAGGGGCCCAAAGAGATGGAAATCATTGGGAGTGAGTTAGGGACTTAAGGGACAGTGGTCCATAACCTCCCAGCCATAACACCATAACCCATCACCAGTCCAGTTGGCAGTATGTGGCCCAGAAAACCAAAGTCATTTCCACCAAATCCCATTACCAAGACTATCGTAAGGGAGGCAATTGAGATAAAGTTCCATCCCAACAACAGGAACAGGGAGGATGGCTTTGTCATGAGCAGGTCATGGCAATATCTGATACACTTCCTGAAATAAAAGACAAAGCCTTCCTATATGAATACACATCCTTGGCATTATTGCCAGTTTCAGGGTCACACGTAGCCATGATCACACATTTCCCTGTCACCTCATGTACCATCCCTTGACTGCTTAGTGAACTGCATCTCAAACAACTTGTGTTTAATGTCCCAGTTCTTCTTACCCATTATGTCCTAAACTCATCCTCTTCCTTTCTGTACTATCAGCTGTCTTGATCTTAATTTGTTTTACCTATGTGCACTGCATCTACATGTCACCACTTCCACTGACACACTACTTTACTCACCCTTGTGTATAAATGTACCTATTTTTTCTGGCACATCTACTCGTCTTAGACTGCTTAAGTCGTGAAGATGGAGGTAGCAGACTTATCTGAAACATCAACTATATACCAAACAATGTGGAATCATATTCAGAAGATATGAATCATCATTAAAAAAGCTTGGTTTCTTTACAAGGCAACAGAGACTGAAGGTCAGTAATTCAGTACAATGTGGAATATAATTATCATAAACTATAATACCATCTATTTATCTAGGACCAAACATGTTTTCACCCATTTATAGAGTCATGGCAGGAGCTTTTTTTTTACAGTGTTTGAAATGTAACATTCAGTAAAATATTTTAAGTTACCACAATATTCTGTATTGTCTGTGGTTGTGTATTTTATATATATACTCCTGTCTGAGTCCATGGACAGATGAGTCTGGACTCCCAAACAAAATCCTATTAACAATATATATATATATATATCCATACCAGTAACTGATTCAACACAAAAAGGAAACCACATATACATATTGAGAAAGCACACAGTGTAGGAAATTATGCTAAAAACAGGAATAGTAGAAGTGCCTGACTCAGTGGTTAAATAATAATGAGCAAAGGAAAGTGATGAGTGCAAAGGAGGAACAAATCTAATAAGCAATAAAATATAATTCAAAATTAAAACAGTTTTAAAATAAAACTAGGACATATGGTATAAAGCATTTACTGCATGTGAAAAGAGATCAGCTGTTCAACACAAATACTTGTAGAAACATGCAGATACTATGTTGGCTGAATGAGTACAGATAAAAATATATATGTGGATGTGCACACCCCTAAAAATAGAAAACTGTAAGATGTAATGAGGTATCTTATATAACATGCTGAGAGTTGGTGAAAATTGAAGTTCTGAATTGAATGTGACTGTGATTGTATTTTAGTTTCTGACATTACATTTTCTTATATGCCTTCTTATGTGATGGTATGTTTCTTAATTATGAAAATGAAATGGAAGCAACTTCACTTCAAACAGTAGATTGAAGCTGCTCAGGAACATTGGATTATTTGAGGAAAACATATTAACTTGTGAAGTGGAGATAATTGCTGAAAGAAATTGCATATCTTGTGATCTTCACCTGATATTTTTAATGTGGTTACATCGAGAAAGTCGAGATGTGCAGGACCTGCAGCTCACTTTGGAGAACAAGAGGTTCACACAAAATTTTACTTGGAAAATTTCAGGCACAGAAATCACAATCAATAAGCTAAGTGCATGCATGTGTGCACGTGCCTGCCCGCACGCGTGTGTGTATGAGGGAATGATGTTAAACTGTACCATAAAGAAGGTGGTTGTGAAAATTGGGAGTGTGCCATGGATTTGTTTAACAGAAATTCATATTGCTGGCAACATTAATGTCAGAATCCACACACTTGAACCTAAGAACTGAACCTCATTCATTTCTAAACTCTGAAAAATATTTTGAACTGTGTTTTTCTGTATAACATTGGAATTCATATTAACAATGTGCCACAACTCCAAAACAGAAATAAAGTATTGTTATTTGGCTAGGTTTTGGAATCTGTGTATCCTGATTAACTAGAAACTCTAAATATGTACAAATTAAACCTTTCCCATGTCATATAGCACACATCCTTTAAGCACATTCCAGTTCTGTCTGTCACATATGACATATTCCTCTGTCTGCAATTTTATTACCTATTTGGTAAATTTGTATTCTGATCCACATTTTTCTGAGCCTTCCAGCCTTTGTACATACCAGTACCGGACATGCACTGATGGAAGTTGGTATTAATGAGTTGAGTTATGTTGTTGAACATTAATTTTACTTAAGCATATAATTAGAAAATTTGGAAAATTGACCTTTTCTTGTAGCAATCCCCTTTCATACATACACGCATTGGATATGCAGTGATGAAAGTGGTGTTTATGAGTTAAGTTGGACAATAATTATGCTTCATCACTATGCCATGCAGGGCATGAGCTGGCTTCTTAGAAATACTGACCATTGTGGTCTTTGATCCGTTTTGTGCTTGAGACCAATGATCACTTCCAAGCCGAAGATGGAGGCAGCATATTCCCAAAAACGTTATTACCATCTAAAGACAGTTCTTTTAAATAAAAATAGTAATGTGAAATGTAACATTTGTTGATTAAGTATTTTGGGTGGCCACCTCTGTTAAGGCAACAAATCATCTAGTTGAAGTTAGGTTATGGCCGTCTTACAGAAATGATATGATTGCATTCGGATAACCGACATAACTCCTCTACGTCAGCCAGACACTGGAATTGGAGATGAACAACCTGACAGTGTCTGAGGAAGGCAACAAAATTCCTGTGCGTGACTGAACGGTCAATAAAGCGGCAATTTGTAGGGTTCGCGTCGTGACAGCCACTATCATTGCGTGACCTAGAGGTCGTCTTGCGCCCGGAAAGAAACGAGTCTTACTAAACAAAAAAGCAGAGTGCCCTCAGTTTACGCCAATTCCTATAGCGCAGTGGTTCCCAAAGTGTGGTCCGCGGATGCCGGCGCTCCATTGATAAATTTTTGTACTGACCACTATAAGGTTTACTTATTTTTTAATAAAGGAAAAATGTTTTGTTAAAATTAATAGCGGAACTTTTTAAATTGGCGATGTGTTTATTTCGTACGATTGTTAGAGTACCTAATTAAGAAGCCCTGTGTACCCACGAAGTTAGTGAGTCACTTCAGTTAAGGAAAAATGATGCAGTGCATTGTTACATATACTACTGGTATGTATTCATAGCTAGCTAAAATTAATTCCGAGATACAATTTTTTTTTTATTTTCGATACGTATCATTCGGGCACTATATTTACGTGAGCGAGGACATGCGGATTCATGGTTATTTTCCGAAGCCAAAAGGGGCCCGCGAGCAAAATAGTTTGCGCAACACTGCTATAGCGTATTTCATAGCTGTGTGAAAATAAGTTGTGTTAACTCAAGAACGATAACGTAAGTGGGATATTTCGGATTTTACGTAATCTTAGAATAATTTAAAAAATCATAATTGACTTTTAATATGGCCTATTGGGGAAGGACATAAGAAATCTGTGTGCAGTTTTGATGACGAAGCCTTTTAGAAAACGGCCACATGAAACAGCGGGGTTAATATTAAAATGCGTTTCAGTTAGATGGGTTGCGCGTTTGGGAATAACAAGAAGGTTGTGGTGTTATCGTTTAACCTTCGGATTTCGCTATCAGAGAGTGGGTTAGTGGCCAATTAAGGATTCTTTTATTTTCAACTGCTGTTCGTGAAGGGTACTCGCGTTCCTGGTAAACAGCTCGCTCCTGGTGGTGCGGGTTGCGTGCCGCAGGGTCAGAGAGACGAGCACCACCTGGAACTGATATCTATTTGTTTCAAGATGGAACTTTTCGATCGAGGACCCCACATTACTGATGGAAAACCATCAGAATGCCTTCCCGCTGCTCAGACCCACACAAATGTACCAAAAACGCCGTAAAAATGAAGTTTGGTGGTGCCGTATGTCCATACGCCGATTGGACAAAATTTGATGCACTGGAGTTCGATTCATGTCTGTCGAACACATTTTTTTTTTATTTAACTTTAGAACTATGAAATGAACGAACTCTGTTAATGGAACCGAAGATTCAACACCGCTGGTATTAGAAAGCCCGTCCTTAATAGATGATGAGTAATTTCCAGTCACCTGCCATCCTCCCAACTGATTTTCGTGAGATACCAAACGTCATGAGGGGGCACGCGGTGGCGCAGTTGGTTGAGGCACTGCGCTACAAGCCGGAAGGTTGCGGGCTCGATTCCCAATGGTGTCATTAGAATTTTGTATTGACATAATCCTTCTGGTCGCACTATGGCCCTGAAGTTCACTCAGCCTCTAACAGTACCAGGAATATTTTCTGGGGGTAAAGGCTGCCGGTACGTAGGGCTTACAACCTTACCACCCTCATGTGCCGATTGTCTTGAAATCTGGGAGCCTCAACCTCCTGGAACCCTCAGGGATTGCTTCACCTTTACCAAACATCATGATATCCTACCTTCTCCTTCTCTGTTCTCAAATAGTCGTTTTTCAAGAGGTTTTCCCACCATACTTCTTAAAGAGTTTTTGTATTTCTATGCTAGATATATGCGCAGCCGTAGGCGTAACTTAACTAATGCAACTAGGGTTTGGGGGGGGGGGGTTGAGAATCGACCGTGCCTCTAATCTGCGTCCCGTAAAACGCAGGTTTTTAATTTTTTCTGTCTTTACACCACCCAAATAGTCGTTTGGAAAGTATTTGTATTTTTATTTGGTGCTCTTCAACTGAGTAGCCAAAAATATATTCTTAGGTAGAAAGAATATTGGAGGAGCATTTGCTCCCCCTCCCCTGTACACTCCCTGATTTACTCCTATATGCCCAACCTCAAGTAACCTCCTTGATGTTACTACTCTGATAATGTCAGGTGTCGTGCTTTATTCTCAGACACGTGCAACTTACTCGTATAATGTACTTAAGAATTATGCTGTTGTTGTACGCACAGGTTTGTAATGCAAGTTTTTACCTCAAAGTTTTGCGTTACGCGTTTCGACATGATTGTGTCATCTTAAGACGTGTGGGCATCGTAAGTATTTGTTATAAATACAATTACCTAAAAGCTGAAATTTATTTGTTTATATCAGAAGTATAAATCTTTTAGTTTTGTCTAAAATCCACATAACATGAGGATGTAGACGGTCCCTTTATTTTCAAATTTTGAAGTGTAAACATCTCCAGGAGTTTGTGTACCGCAGTTGATTAATTGTTTGTTAATCCTGATGCGACATTTCTAATGTCTGTACACACTGTGCAATGTGGTCATCTCAGTTTTGCAGTAAAGTCTGAATTCTAGTCACTTATTGCATAACTGATCCTTCTTACAATGTGATTACGACATCCCACATGTAACCTACGTTAGGAGTATTTCATTTATATCAACGTCGTAGCCTTAATCCTGTAAACCTCTGCGGTGTTTTGAATAGTAACAGGGTTACTTCAGTCTATAGTTGAATGTAGAAGATTCTGATTGAGTTTTGACGTATTCAAGGAAGTAGTTAGGTACATTAAAAACTATAGTAAATTCAAGATATTAAATATTTGTCTCATACATTTCCAATCCAGAATTGTCTGAAATCAGGAGAGGATTTTTCACCATTTCTTTTTACCTTCGCTTTAGAAGAAACCATTAGGAAGGTCGAACAAAACCCTTACGAATCGAAATTAAATGTAACTCATCAGCTTCAGTCTACGCTGATGGTACTTTATTAGGTGAAAATATAAATACAGCAAAGACAAATCAAATCTTCAGTAGTCGCCAGTAAGGAGGCTGATCTAGAAGTAAATGCTGAGGAGAGTAATTATGTGTGTATATCCGTCAACAGAATGTAGGACACATCACAGCATAAGGAAGGTTAATAAATTCTTTTGAAAATGTGCCAGAGTTTGTATATTTGTATGCTACAGTAACGAATCAGAAAATCGTGCTCGAAGAAGTTAAGAGCACATTAATTTCGGGGAATGCTTTCTGTCATTCGTTTCAATATATTTTGTCCTACCATGAAGGTTAAAATACACAGAGCTATGATTTTGCCTGTTGTTTGGTACGGGTGTAAAACTTAGTTTTGAACATTGAGGAAATAGGGGAAGAAGTAAATATCGGCTCGAGAAACTTGCATAATGAGAAGAATGGCGACTTGTAACCCCCCTTTTCCCGTCTCCACCCCCCCCCCCTTTAGCGCTTCAGCCCGACGCGGGCCTTCACCTCCTCATTCTTGAGGTTTCTCGATCACACACAACGACGCATCACAGTCAGTAGGACTCCTCTGGACGAGTGATCAGCTCGTCGCAGAGACTTTTACCTGACAACACACAACACTCACAACAGACATACATCCATAACTCCGGCGGGATTAGAACCCACAATCTCAGGAGGCTAGCGTCCGCAGACCTACGCCTTAGACCGCACAGCCACAGCGATGGGCTGCATTGTACCTCTTGTCAAACATTATTAAGGAAATTGAATTAATTTCGATGTGGGGGGGGGGTGGTTGGTACGTATGGGGAAAAAATGTATGCCGGGTTTTAATGAGGAAACCTGAAGGAAAGACTACTTAAGATGACCCAGATATAGATGGTAGTGTAATATAAAAATGGATTTTGAAAGAATCTGGTCGGAGGTTGTGAGCTGGATTCTTCTGGCTCAGGACACGGACAAGTGGCGAGCTGCTGTGTACGCGGCAACGAACTTTCGGTTTCCGTAAAGTTCAGGGAATTTCTTGACTAGCTGAGGAACCAACAGATCTTCAAGGAGAATCTGCTGCTTGGTTTTGTTTGAATCGGTGGGTCACTAAGACATGGGGTGCGAGGACTTAGTTTACTGCGTTGTACAGCAGATGGCTATAGGCCTATCTTCGGCCTGAACGCATCTTTGGTAACTTGGATGAAGCATGTATGCTGTTCTTGGGATGTGGGAAGAACGAGGGGGAAGATGAAATTGGAAAATTAATATAACAAATACAGCTTCCAGTGGAATTTAAAATTATCTTCTTCATTATCATAAAAAGTTGTATTAACGCTCATTTTTAGAACGTAAAGTAATATGGTAATAGCAGAAATCGTTCTTCATGTTTGCACCGTGCATCAATGTTAATTAAACACTTTATTATCCAACTAATGCACAATATATAATATGTAGATACAATTAAAATTATAAAATATTTAAAAGTGCTCCAACATGTTTCGGATTACAGAGGATGCATCATCAGGGAGCCTTTACAATGCTTGGCTAAAAATGACAAGAATTATTCTATCGTGTCCGTTGACATGGACAAAGTTGGTGTTACGGCAGCATATTCTGACCGGTTGTGCGTATGTGTAGTTCACTGTATATGAAGGCTTTCATATATCTACATATTATATATTGCGCATTGGTTGGATAATAAAGTTTTTAAGCAGAAATCGTTATTTATAGTATAGTTTTATGACAGTCACTGAAGGACCACTGCGACCATGATCGTGTTATTTAGTGAGGATCGACACATTATATGAAACATATCGTAAGGTAAAGTCCTTGTCCACGTTACGAAACTGTATATGGGGGAGTAGAGGTACTGCTCCACTCATTCTTAACCTTGGCTGTAGTAGGAGGGGAGTGGTCAACTTCACTGCCTGGTCGCCCAAGTTCTTGGAAAGAAACACGATACCCACTGAATTGGTGGCCGGGTGGGCAACAAAGCCGGTATGGACGTTCTGGAGAAGAGAAAAATTTAACAATTCAAAACATGAAGACATAGCGAAACGTTTAGATTATGTCTGGATTAATAACGTAGGTCTCCTCACAGTTGAATATTATGTACTGATTTTTAGAGTCATTAATTTGTAATTTTTGCTGAACTCCTTTATGCACATGCAAGGGTTTAAAACGGGTTTATATAGATGTCTAATTTTAAAGCGTTCTGTGTCCTAGCAACAAGGTTATGGATCGATCGGACAGGCCATGATAAAACTGCCGCGGGTCGCTTGTTTTTCGCATACGGGTGTGATGCTTGGAGGAGGCGGTGCTTCTGTCCCGCGGAGGACCACTAGCTTCATGGTACGGCCACGGCTGGCGGGCTCTCTGCGCTCGTACTTACGGCCTCGAGTGACCCACCCTGGGGCCTTCACCGCCTCGGACATGGGGCACTCGCACAGAAAGCCCAGGGCAAGGTAAGTTTTCGGGTTATGAACTACAGACTTGGGATTTGACATTCGTGATGGTACGAATGAGATATCAGAAGGTATAAACTGATTCTTTTACCTTGCTTCTGACAATTGTACTGAAAAGTAACTACCATTGTCATTTGTTGACACCCTGAAACATTCCGCCACTAATTTATTTATTATGGTTAAAAATGTAGGCTAGAACAAAATTTTTTTTCCTTGTTCGGAACCGTTCAACATGGAGGGGGTGAATACTGTTTTGTCTGCTTGGAGCTGTCTGCCTCTGGATGCATTTAAATTCAACGGTCTAGACGCCAGAAATTACATCAAAATTAGCTCCGAGACTGTCGACATGACTCGAGACAGATTTTCTCATAAAAACAAAGTTAAAATTGGGAGGGTTGTTCCAGAAAATAAATTCTGGTCGGGGAACAAATATTTATACTCTAGTAAAATTGACAAATATATGAAATCCGACAGACATTTAACAATTAAAAGAGCAGTCACTCCTCTGGAATCGTAGGCGGGTCGTATGCATCATCTCCAATGTCCAACAAGCCAAATGACGATACATGGAGTCCTGAATGTGACTTAATGAATTCAAGCACCGGAGTCTGGCGAGACAAAGACCTTTAGAATCTGCTCATAGCAAGCAGACATCCTCGTAATTCCCTCCGTATTTGTTGCTGCTTCGAATCGGTGTCGCCAAAGCAACGTTTTACTAGCTTCAATTAACGCAAGCCCCTCAGTCAGCTTACAAATCACCATGGTCCTCTCATGAAGATGAGGCTCAGGTTCCATAGCTTCTGCAAGGGTAACTTTGCTTCCACATTTCAGCAAGATCATAGAGCGTGAGCTCGTGATAATGGGACCTCAGCATCGGGTCTTGGGGTAAATGACTTTACGTGCGGAACGACGTAACTCGGGAAATTATTCTATTAAGCGGGTGTTCACGCAGCTGGAGAACATCCTGGTATCCATCCGCCACTTGCTTTTTAAAAAAAAAAAAAAAACTGGTTTACCCTCTGTTTTATGCCAGGAGATACGATGAAATACGTGCATGACCACGCTGGATGTTCCTTGTGGGTTCATGCTACTTCCTTATTAGCGACACGTCTCGAGCGCTATCCTTATGTGCGTCTGTGAAAATCCGTCTTGATGTGGCGAGAACGTAAAGGGCACAAGAATGAACGCGTTTTTAGGGGTTTACGAGGTAAACGATACTACAGAATCAAGGAGTCAATTTATAGCAAGCTTCTATTGTTTTACATCTGTTTCAAACAATAAGCCGCTACGTTACGAGTATTAAACTTTGGAATGTATGACTTGGGTGACGCGGATAAGGAAGCATCTCAATAAAATGAAGTACGAGAAGTCTGTCAGAAAAGCTAACATTATTTATAACGAATAAATATACTTATGCTGCATAACGAGTCCGTGGCTACAGCGAGCTCATCAACGCACTGCTAACAGCGTTCTGTCAGCAGTTTCAGATGCGACACGCACGAGCACATAACAAATGTACAATTTCTAATCTTTGATATTGCGACAATTGGTACAGGTTCAAAAAAAGTTAATTTGAGGAAGGGGCGTATCTAGGGGGCGGGGAGCTGCTGGGTTGCAGCCCCTCCCCCAATCGACGTCTAAACAATATATTTTGTAGACACGATAATATAAAACGTTCTACATGATTTACCCTTCAGCCGAAATCAGCCCCTGAAATCGGCTGATGACTAGTATATTATAATTTCGAAAAATAAAATATAAAACCTAGGAAGTCTTATATGAAATTAAATAAACAAAATGTAAGAGCGCGTGATACGGATTAAGTGAGTGAGTCATGGAACATGTGATGTATATTTGTATGTATATAAGTGCAGTTGCCAACAATTTCATGTCACAGTTATATTTTAAGACGTGATTTTTATAACATAATCTTTACAATCAAGCATAAATTATATATAGCCTCGGGGTCAGACGCCCCCACAAAGAAAAATTCTGGATGGGCATATTATTTGGAGTGGCTACAAACAAAACATTCATACTTTCAGCAAGAATAAGATGATAAAATGAACAAACGACGAATTGTAAAGCATATGAAGTAGAAGCTAAGCATTTGCCAATGACGACATTCTTTCGTTAGTTAATCTCACTCGCATCAGAAATAATTACGAAACAAAAACACTTCACTAACCATCTGTAGTAGAAGGACTATCAAACTATTTGTGCATAAAACAGTGCTTGAAGAAACAGGGCTGTGGGAACATTCCGACAAACATCAGTGGATGAAGTGGCTCAAACAACGTGCACATACAGTAGAAAATCTGTGGTGTAAATCACCTCGATTCTTAAATGTAGATGTGCACAACGACTGCTTCGTATAAATACCTACTGTGCGAGCGTGTCCACAACGCTCATTAGTGCCACTTTAGGCGCATTCCATATAGCTTAGCTCAGTATCCGTGATTGGGCCACAGAAAGAAATGAGATCCAATTTCTTTATCGACCAGACTCACTTGGTAAATTTCTGGTTTCATGTAATCAACTATTGTGGTTCAGTCTATCAATTAAGAACATTTATATCACTTAGAATATAATAATAAATCCCGCAATTACAAAAGATCATTATCTTTCAAATTTGAACCGCCAATGGAAGTTACAACCAACATTCAAGTTAATGGTGTAATAAGAATAATGGTAAGAAAAATTTCTGGGACACCTAGACCCTTGAAGACGATTGCACAACATTCTTTCGAAACGCCGGGAACAGATTACTCACTGGCGCTAGTAATAAGTCATCCACTTTGAGACCCGAAAGTGACGTTACAATCACCTTATGTAAACAAACATGGCGACGGGGGTCAATGACCTCTGGACCGGAAGTGGCGCAACATGTAAACAAATATGGCGGACAACCTTGTCTCCGACTGTCACGTGATGTGAACAAATATGGCGGATGACCTAATTATGCCAGAGTGTGGCGCCTTAATATAACTTTAACCTCTGATATGTAAACAAATGACATCACATTTAAACAAATATGGCGGATGACCTAATTATCCCAGACAGCGTTGCGCCTTAACCTAACTTTAACCTCTGATGTGTAAAAAAATATGGCGGCGGTCACGTGATGTAGACAAACACGGCGCCTTAACCTAACTTTTACCTCTAATATGTAAACAAATGACGCCACAATGTAAACAAATATGGGGGACGATATTGACCCAGGCGGTCACGTGATATAATCAAATATGGCGGATGACCTAGTTATCTCAGTGTTGCGCCTTAACCTAACTTTAACTTCTGATATGTAAACAAATGATGTCACATATAAACAAATATGGCGGACGACCTTGCTTCCGGCGGTCACGTGATGTAAAGAAATGACTTAGTATATAAACAAATACGGCGGGTGAACTAATTATGCCAGAGTGGCGCCATAACCCAACTTTAACCTTTGATATGTAAACAAATATGGCGACGGTCACGTGATGTAAACAAATGACGTAGTATTTGAACAAACATGTCGGATGACGTAATTATGCCAGACAGGTGGGGCCGTGTAGGACCAGACAGTTTGGCGCCTGCCGCTATTTTGAATGAGCGCTAACATAAGTTTAAAGTCCACCATTTTACAATGTGGCTACTAGCGCGGCATTTTTAAATTTGTTTAACCTAACTTTAAATTTTAATTAGAACCTGCCTCCATTTTGAATATATCTGCCTCGCCCGCCAGTTTTAAATTAAACCTAACTTTAAAGTCCGTCATTTTGAATATGTCTACCAGCTCGCTATTTGAATTGGCTCGTTCCGCTATCTTACAATATGACCAAAGCCATGTTATTTTTAAATTTGTGTTCACCTAACTTTAAATTTGAATTGGCGCTTTCCACCATTTTACAATATGGTTACCGCCGCGGTATTTAAATTTGAGGTAACCTAACTTTAAATTTGAATTGACGCTTTCTACCATTTTACAATAGGGCTACCAGCGCGCGAGTTTTAAATTAAAACCTAACTTTAAATTTGAATTGCCGTCTGCCGCCATTTTGAATATGGCTACCAACGCGGTAGTCTTAAATTTGTGCTAACCTAACTTTAACTTTTCTTATGATATACAGGCCAGACTGCTTGCCGTCTACTGCCATTTTGAATTGGGCTGATGTAAACAAATATGGCGGGTGATGTTAATGACTTTGACTTAATTATTTTGAATGAGCACTAACTTAAGTTTAATGTCCGCCATTTTAGAATATGACTGATTGAGCGCCATTTTCAAATCTTGTTATTATTTTTGAATTACCACCTGCTGCCATTTTGAGTATGGCTACCAGCGCACTATTTAAATCTGTGTTAACTTAACTTTAAAGTCCGCCATTTTACAACATGTATAGTAGCGCGGCAGTTTTAAAATTGTGTTAATCTAATTTTAAATTTGAATTGGCGCTTTCCACCATTTTTACAATATAGCTACTAGCGCAGTATTTTTAGATATTAATATTTCGAATTCCGCAGTTTTGAATTGGGTGGGTGAGGTTAATGACTTTAACTTAATTATTTTGAATGAGCGCCTGCCACCATTTTGAATATGGCTACCGACTCGGTATTTTAAATTAAAACCTAACATTAAATTTGAATTAGCGCTTTCAGCCATCTTACAATATGGCTACCATCGCGCCATTTTTTAAATATTATAATTTTGAAACATAACTTAAACACTATATGGCCCTATGTATTTGAAAAGAGTTGGATGAAGCGGTAAGATGCCGGACTCATAGTTCAAAGATTATATATTCGAATCCTGCTGCTTTAACCATCTCTTTTTAAAAGGATCCTATCCCAGGTATATTGTAATAAGGAAAATAAAGACAAAATTTTCAATTTACAAATATATACAATGCAAGTTATCCCTTTTTATTTTTGTTTTTACTCTTACCTTAATTAGCAGAGTGTGGTTTGGTAGCCGACAGAAGGTTGATTGTGGCGTGATTAAAAACGCGTAAATTATGAAATACATGTTTTATTTTTTAACTTGCAAAGAATTCCTTTTCTTAGAGGATCGGCTAGAAAGTAAAGTCACTTATTTTATTAACACATTGTGATTTTACACACAATTTGCAACGGCATTGAAAGTCCGAATATATGCAGGGAGAACTTTTACTACAGGACGGTATTTTGTTGCCAAATAAGTCTTTTGGAGGATGTAGGGAACAGAATCTGGTGAATAATTTGCAGTTAGCTAAGCGCCTAGGCCTATCTAAATCCAAAACAGACAAACACTTATGCTTTGACGTTAGTACTTGGTTTGTCACACGTTTTTCGATGCACACAATACCGCGGACTTGACAGGATAACCGTATTCTCTTCAAATATTAGTTCGGATGGTCGGTTTGAAAATAGTCTTTCTTTAAACTATATTGTAACTGTTTCACTACCAACGTTAGCTTAAAATAGTGTTTATTAAACAACTTGAAATTGCGCTCTTTTTTTGGCAATACATTTTTCTCTACACAACACACGAAAATGAATCTCCTTTACTGAATTTAAGATTTCACCTACAAACTAAATGAATCACACAGCACTTTATACCTCAGGGAAAGCCGGTAAGAACATGCACACTGACAAACAAAAACGATACAGTGGAGTTAAATTCTGTTCACACGATTCGACAGCAGCTTAGCAACCGACAGAATTCCTTTCCGTAGAAATGTTAGAAGTTGAAATTTGCTGACTCAGTCTGTTAACCCCAGGCCAATTCCATTAGAGTTTAGAATTGTTTGTTTGTCTACCCCCGAGGCCAAATCCATTAGACTAGCACTTTCAAGTTGTTTACAAAACACTATTTTAAGCTAACGTTTGGCAGTGAAACAGTTACAATATAGTTTAAAGAAAGACTATTTTCAAACCTACCATCGGAACTAATATTTGAAGAGAATACGGTTTTCCTGTCAAGCCCGCGGTATTGTGTGCATCGACAAACGTGTGACAAACCAAGTACTAACGTCAAAACATAAGTGTATGTCTGTTTTGGATGTCATAAGATGACCGTATTTCGGCTATCGGCCTCGGATGTGATGTGGTTGATCTGTGGTATTTCCCAAGTTTCACGTGTGGCTGCCATGATTTCCCGCACGTTCGTTTGTTTCTTAATGGCGGGTTTAAGGCGGTTGTGAATTCCAGAGTACTATATGTAGAATATAATGGCCCATATTATTGTATCGATTTATTTATTTACTTAGAGATCACACAAACTCCAAATGATTTGTAATCAAAAGTGCCGTGGTGAACGTTGCCTGGCATTCTGTTCCTCCCTATTAGTTGGTAAGTACAAGTGTATGCTTTTGAGAAGCGAGATTTTAACGACGGTGAAATTTCGTGTTGTGGGATGAAGAAATTGACCGCGGATGACATGCATGACCATTCGGAGCCAGGGATGGGGAGGAGGAAATTGGGACTGTACAGTGCGATGGGAACTGTGTGCCCTGTAAAGGGCTGTTTCTCCAGTACATGAGTAACACGTAACCCTTGTTCAGTCCACCGAAGGAAGAATAACGTAGACAGAGAAGAGTGAGGTTAAGAATACTCTTAGCTTCGTAAGGGTATTAATGCGAGGTCTGCAAGACCTGCTGTCAGAAAAGCCATATCTCCTGTTAAGTGTGTTGGAAATGTATACTGTACAAAGAATGTTCTGAAAGTAAGGTTAGGAACCTGCCACTGCAGTACTGCACATAGTACTGCAGGCACAGTTTATTAATGCACACGTACATAGGACATGCACACAGCGTTTTAACATACTCACGGCCTCTATTGAAACATTCGTCCCATTGGGAATTTAGTAAATCAGAGCCCTTAACACAGTAGTCCATTTCTAGTGTATGGGGGAAGTCAATCAATCTTGCAGCAAAATACTTTGTTAGAGGTACTACATGTGTTGAATGTTGGAGGACTCTCCATGCATACTGCTGAAACCAGTGTTTGGTTGTTTGGTTCATTGGAAGGTACATCATTGTTAGTCACAAAATAAATACATCCTCATTAGAAAATTACTTTGTTTTGTTTTCAGCAACCTTCCAATATCCATATGACATTGGGAAGTACATGAAGTTCGTATATGCTCAGCTAATCTTCACACACATATGACAGAAAGAATGTTTGAATGGCAGTAATGGCAAGGGATATTTTTACTGAGGATGCCACAAGTAGGCAGTGTGTTCACAGGATGGTATGTTAGCTACATGCCTGCATGCAAACCACTGTTACTGAACCCTGTTCCTGGCTCACATATATGATTTCTGTGTTGTTTCATTCTCCCGTTGTCCAGGTAAGGGGACTAATGGTCTTAGGATACAATGTACTATAAAGTTCCTCCCACTACACCTACCCATCCATGACAACTTCTTGTGACATGCCTATAGTATATGAGAGTAGAGGCTGTCAGGGTAGTGGTAATTTAAATTTGTGGTTACCAACAAGACAACATGATGTTACAACCTGCTGTCTCCTATCTTTAGGGTTCGTTTTTTTAATCATTGCAGGAAATATACTGGTTCACACAAAATGGATTCACTTAAGAAGCGAACTCCAGACTACACTGACATTGCTTACAGGGAGGCAGTTGCAAGGCTCAAATACTTTCTAGCAGAATCGTACTCACCACACTCTTCTCCCACCAAGAGTTCTCAGGTAAAACAGATTTTGTCATGCAGTTAATCCAAGAGACAAATCATTTCTGATGTTAGAAAAATCTTACTGAGAGAACTTTGTTTAGTATAGATGTAGACAGGGCTGACAGATATCAACCAAAATTAATATGCTGAATTTTGTTGGAACCTTGCATTGGTGTTGGTGGACATATGAATTATGCCAACACTTTTATAATTAGTAGAATTCGGGTATTCAGTACTTCTGATACCGTTACACCAAATGATCCTGAACCAACTGTGTGTACTTGCAGTAATTACAGACTGTTTGCTACATCCACCATGATGCGTTCTAGTAGCATATCTACACTGTGACTAGGAGCATGAGAACCATTCTAAAACTTAGCATGAGTTACCATGGCAAGGTATTGTGCATGCATACTGGAGTCTGTCTGTGCTGCTGTGCTTGCAAGCACAGGCAGTGCCATGCTGTAGCTGTTAAATTGCCCATAATTCTTGACATACCGAGCTAGCTGTAAGGAGGTATTCATTCCATGGCATGTTTAATTGATCTAATATTATACAAACTCTAGAATTTAATAATGGTTTTGTTAGGGTTGATGGACTGGGATAGCATAGTCAGAATTGCAACTCACTATCGGCTGGACGGTCAGGGGATCGAATCCTGGTGGGGGTGAGATTGTCTGCACCCATCCAGATCAGCCCTGGGCCCCACCCAGCCGCCTGTACGAGGGGTGCTGGGTCTCTTTCCCAGGGTAAAGTGGCTGAGGTGTGGCATAACCACCTACCCCCCATCTAGCACTGAGGTTAAGGAGCAAATAGAGCTATACTTCCACTCCACCTCTGGGCCTTCATGGCCTGTTACAGGGTGCACTTTACCTTTAACCTTTACTTTTTTTTGGAAGGGTTGACTTTATGAACACATGCACAGGGACTTTAAAGGGACTGACATTTAGTAGTTTAAGAATTGTAACAAGAACAGAGTAATGCCTATGAACTTCTGGAAGACTTGATGATGTTTCTGCAAGTGACTATGTCTGGTAAGTTGGCTTGAAGAAAGTGTGTATTTGCATCAAAATGCAGAGGGGGCTATAATTAGAAACTTGACTGTTGATGGTTGTATGATAGAAACATATGTCACTCAGTAATATGTAATATCATCTGCTGGTATAGCAGAATAAACAAATATAATTTTAAATTTGACCAAACAAAATTTTGAAGCCTTCAAAATTTAGATTATGATCTGGGCTGTAACAATATGTATTTATGTAAATGTTTATCAGTGCTTTGGAGGAATTTGCTTACTCCATCAACAGGACATGTGTTGTCATATGGGTAATAATCCAGCATTTTGGAAAGCCATGTTGCTTCATGAAGATGGTATTGTAACCCAGAAGATCACAGTCTAAACTTCTGTATCGATTATCACCTCAAATATCAGGCCATGTAGTTTGTGTGAATGATATATTCTTGTATAAAATGAGTTAAAAAAAACTGAACACCAAAATATGTGTTGTTGTAATAAAAAAGAGTGAAACATGTCATTGCCTGAGATAAGAGTTAAGAAGTACCATCTTAGTAATAAAGCTGTTCTACTCTTGCAGTTTCACAGAGTTGATGATAGTGGAGATGAAGTAGAATCTGTGGCATTAAGTGAAAGATCTCGTCATCAGCACCAACATTTCTTGCTCCCATATCGAGCTCCACTGTATGGATCCAAGCGTGCACTCTACACAGACTCTGCAACTAAACTGCCACATGCTTACAGCACCCATAACTTGCCATCAGTTGTAGTGGGGGGTGAGACAGGAACAACAGAAGGGCAGGACACAGTTCTGAAACCTGAAGGGTCCCTTCCTCCCCCAGAACTCATGGCATTTATTGAGCGGCAGGAGGAATACATCGAACAGTTGGAGAAGGAGTCACAGTACTGCAGGGTATGTACTGTAGAAATTAAAATGCATAATGCAGTAGTATTGCTAGTTGTTTTCATGGCTGTGAACTTGGGTCTTTCATTTTATGGGGAAAATATAATTTGCATATGTTGAAAACGAAACACTCAGGATATATTTTGACATAGGACAGATGAAGTCACTGCACAGTTTAGAATTTTGCTTGGTCCCCTTGGGGTAACTCCATCATTTTTGGGTGGGGTTTGGACTGGATGACAGAGAAATTGGGGTTCAATACCCAGCTGGAACAAGACATCTTTAAACGCGTTCCCAAAATTGCAAAAGCGACTGTTAGCCTCATCATGTCTGTCTGTCTGTCTGTCCATCTGTCCATCCGTATGTCTGCATGGAAGAGCTCGACTCCCAGTGGACAGATTTTCATGAAATTTGATATTTGTATATTTTTTTTAAATGTGTTGAGAAAGTTCAAGTTTCATTCAAAATCGGACAAGAATGACAGGTATTTTATTTTTGACTTAGAATGAGAAATGTTTCAGACATAATTAGAGAAACCCAGAATTCACATTTTATATTCTCTCTCTCTCTCTCTCCTTCTCTCTCTCTCTCTCTCTCTCTCTCTTTTTAATTAATTAGAAATTTGTGTGTTTTATGAGATGATGTGGAAAAGTATTGTAGGGTCGGGCAGACTACAGATGATAATATGGTGCATGCACATTGCATGCAGAATGCATAAGACTACAAGTACACACTTGGAATTCGTAATACTTATTGATTGTCCACTGCAACAGTGGTTGCGTGAACGTGTCTTACGGTTACATTACACATACATTTCCTGTCTTCTTCTTTTTGTGTCCAGACCAGCTATGGGCACCACTTAGCATCAGTTATTATGGGTATTTGGGGTTCTTTCCCCAGGGGTGGAGAAGAATGGGCATGAAACTCACCTTTGTCCAGTACTAAGGGTAAGAATCTGAGGAGCTTTACCTCCACTTCTTAATATGCCTTTACAAAGTGATGCTTAATTAAGATTATATGGTACTTTATTGACAGTGTCACCTACCATCTATTACTGTCTCACAGCAGACCATAATTGCTTTTTTCACAAACTGTCACTGGAAGCTATGTGAACCATGCATACTCGTATGATAAGGCATTATTAAATATATAAAGAGACAAATATGTGTTCCAGGATGAATTAGCTGCCTTGTTGGCTAAAGTGAAGGAAGTGATTTCGGAGAATGAAGGTCTGTATGAGAAGGAAAAGGCAGGCCTGCTGAAGTCAGTGTTTGACTGCTTTGAGACAGGTGATGAAGATGATCAGGTGATGGAATCTGAAGGAAAGGTAGGCATTTGAACATCACCTGAACAATTCTCACTGGGACACACTTTGGGAAGGATGAACTTTCGAAGACAAATGGAAGCTCTAAGGCAGTGATTGTAAGTCTGACTACTCCTGGTTTAATGTGTCACAGAAGAGACTGAATGTAACTCGGTTTAAGTTACAATGTTTTATTTGCCCCCCCCCCCTCCACCAAATTTTTATGAAGTCAGTATTTTAACCATTTTTGTATGGTCAGTGATTAAAGCAAGTTGTTTCACTATGTATATTGTGATGCCATAATCAGTTTCAGTAGTATTGTGTTTTGGTCCCAAATTTGTCATATTCCGTCATTATTATGAACATCATATTAGAATTCTTGCTGTATTTATGTGATACAGAAATGCATTAGTAGCTACTTCATGACACTTTCTTAACAACAGGAGTAATAGAATGCTAAAATGAAGATATTTGAGTCAATAAGGACTGGGAACGTAAACGTTGTGACATGGTTCAGTACTTCTTAGCTTTCCTTGGAAGGAGGGAAATTATGAAAAATCTCAGCTGCAGTAACTTTTTAGTTGGCAGAAATTTGAGCCATGTACCTCGCTGGTTTACTTTAAATAAGAACTGTTAGTTGCAGAGTTGAGAAACATTCATGTTTTTCTTATATTTTATTATTTTTTTTAATATACATCTTGTCAATTATGGAGCTAAGGGCCTTCATTTTGTCTTGTTGGCTGTGATGTTAGCCTTTGCATATATGCACATGCACACATGCTTTCATAATGGTGCAGTTGAGGTATTCATTGTTCTGGGATGCAGCACCACATCACTGGGTGATTGATTGGCATCTGATGTTTTGAGACTGTAGTGGCTTGATCTTCAGGAGTTGAATGTATCGTTTCAAGAATATGTACCCTGTGACAGTTGTGTTGAAATATGTGAGGTGCAGACCTTAGAGAAAAGGATGGATGAAAAGTGAACCTCCAACAACATTTTTGTGAGCACTGGAGGGCATTGACACTATCAGGGTGTATCCCATAAAGTTAGATGTTGATGGTAATACAGTGAGTGGTTACCTACAGTAGTGTTGAGAACAAGGTATGTGGAGTTCAGCAGGAAGTTATGAATCAGCAAATGACCTTAGTGGGCTTGTGAATTAGAGTTCATTTTGATTGCAGTACCTTTAACTGATTACATTTTTTTCTCATACTGTAGTATTAATTCAGTGTAATTAATTTAAATAGCTACATAAATTTTTGTTTCAAGGGTACATTTTCCTTCATTTTGTGTTCATTTTAAACCATAAATTCTTAAATATAATCACCACATTCATTACATGTTGTTGATACCAGTTTCCTTGCATTTGAGACAAGGTTACAAGCCTTTGCAATTGGCCATCAGGAAGTTAAAGGTTGATTCCAATTGGTTCAAACATTTCCTGGGTTTTCGTGCCAGTGCTTTTCACCCACATTTCTTAAATTGATATGGCTGCCTGATTTTATCTCAGGTTTATGATTCTGCTTGTGTCGTTTCTTCATTAAGTATATGATCCAGGCAATTGACATTGTTCTTACTCTTCAGCCTGAAAAGCGGAAGATGCAGAGTAGCACAAAGAAACGTCTTGAAGGACCAAGCATTGTGTTTGAATCACGAATAAGTGAGCTGGAAGCCCAACTTACTCAGACCAAGATGGACCTGAGGAAGGCCCTGGAAGAAGCTGACCTATACAAAAAGAAGCTAGCTGACCAGCCACTTAGCTTTGAAACACACACCCCATTCAGTGCATCAGACTGTGACAGTCATCGACAGCAAATTGAAAAGTTACAGAGGTTAGTAGAAAGGAGGATATACCTCTTTATATGTTATGTATTCGCTCCATTACAACCCTCATGTTTTGACCATCCCACACTAATTATGGAGTTCATGTGGTCTTTCTTCTTCTGGGTTGTTGTGCAGTATATGTTGGTAGTTGCATACTGACTGACAGGCTCTATCCGTATTTTGCTAAACAACTTGCAGTCATGCAACTATCAACATACACAACCTAACAACCCAGAAGAACAAAGACTTCATTCACACAGTACCAGAAAAGGGGGAAGTTTCTTCTCATTGTGTGTTTTTCTCCATTTTAATTTTATTTTGTGTTCTTTTTAGTATTGAGTGTCTGTACGGATGGAATATTAAGAACTGCAGTTTGTAGGATGGACATAGTTACTGCATTCTTAGACAGAACATACCATTCAGATTGAGTGTAAGACTGACACACATTTAGTTAATGGATCATCTTCGTTTGTAGGGAGAAGGATGAGTTAAATGAGAGCCTGATAAAGCTGCAGGCTTCTGTCACACAGCTCCGTGAGAAGGAGGCAGAATCATCACTCAAGGTGAAACGCAGTCTGGACATTGTGGATCAGGCCCAGTTTGAGAAGTCACAGGTATTTACCATAGCTGTCATGGACCTTAGCTGGTGATTGAGGCATGGGGGGGGAATTGTATCTTCCTCATCCCTTGGAAACTATATGAGTGTTGAGTTTGTGGTGCATTTAAGCTACAGACTGTCTGACAGCCATCATTATCACCATAATTTTAAGTGAAGTACTTTTATATAAAACTTCAGATTCTTTCACTTTTATTAGGTGTGCAGAAGGCAAAAAAGCCTAGAGTGTAGTTTAAGATATTAGAAATAGATTGTGGTCTTTGTGAGTTCCTCTACACAAGTGATGGGTAATGTAATGGTTTTGAGATTCCTTTCACTTAACATCAGTGTATCTATTATGTCTAGAGGACGATACTGATCGAGTGTTTGATCATCATTGTAGTCCATGTTTTGCTTTCCTATCATAAATAATACTTTTGGTTCTATTCTGAGTCTTTGCTTATCCTTGGGAGCAGTCTGTTATATGTCAATGACCTGCTGAACTTGGTGAGTTTGGCCAGAGCTTTTTTGCAGTTCAGATAGCAGTGTTCCATGACTGTGTAATGTCATGATCTCACCTCAGCCATGGTTGTCCTTTGCAGTTTCTTGCAGTTTTCCCCAATCCTTAAACAGATTACACAATAGTCTTTTGAAATAATCTGAAGTCACTTTCTGTGTTGTTCTTTCCAGTTAATACCATAATTACCCAAATCCAAGATGACCCCCCCCCCAAAACAGCACGTCTGCCAATGGAAAATGTATTTACCCAAATTTAAGACGATGCCCCAAAAATAAAATGTCTGCTAAGAAGAAATATTTTACTATTGATTTCATACACTTAATACACCAACCATTCCAGATTGTATCTACCTTTTCCAATCAATGTCACTATCCCCATATTCACAGTCAGTGCCTTTATCTTCCTCACATTCACTCTACTTCCCCACCCTCTTCACTGCAATTAAACACAACATATCATCAGTCTCAACCATTGCATTGGATATACAGCACTTGTTAAAATTCTTCACAGTCACTTCTGGTGAGATGTGCTGGCTTGCTGTTATGATCCACACTGACTAAGTACTACTTTTATATTTTTTCATTTATAAAAGAACTTGAACCCATGAAGATTCACAGTTTTCTGCACAGATGATTTTAGTGGTGTTAAGAATTTAAGTACATGTGTTCTGGATTTTTGCGTTGTGCCTGTGGTCTAATCAGCCTGAGTTCATGGTTCTTTTTATTGTTTTTAATTTGTAGATTGGTCCAGATTTTATTTTTGAGTCATGTAGTTAATTTTTAATTTTTCAATAACCATTTTCCTGTTAACCCTTGGGCTAGATTTGTTCTCAGGTATTTATCTTGACAAGCAACTGTTTCTGTGGTGCCCAGTGATTGAGAATAACCCAATCCAAGGGGTCCACAGGGTTAGGTGCTATTTTGCCTGAAAATGGAAGCAGCTGGCTTCTGAAATGCCATGCTTCTTCATAAAATTAAACAGTGAGCAAAACACCCATAAGGAAGAATGTGTCAGGTAACTTCAGTCGTCTCTGTTCTCTCTCCTGGATTTTTGACCCTTGAAGATGGGACTGGTAGGTTGTCCCAAAATGTCGGTAAGTAATTACCACTCCACACTGTGTAATATTTCACAGGAGCACAGGTCTCATGTGACAGTTTAGCAATGCTGGCCGTGGTTTCGCTCATTATGATCCAGTTCAGATCAATCTGTGGTCCAGTTCAGCACTTCGTACACGAATTTAAGATGACTTCATGTATTTAAGCACCAAATTGAATGAAAAACCTCGTCTTGCATTTGAGTAAATATGGTAATATATAGTTATCCTTGCATTTTATTTAACACAGAATATTCTGTGCATTTCATATGGAATTGTTAACTAACACATAAACCAAATAGTTTTCCCCATCTGAATGTTAGTGTAGAATACCTTCCCTTCCAACCTATTGAGATGAAACAAGTCTCAGATCTCTGTCCCCAATAATGAATCCTAGATATCCTATTGCCCCTTATTTCCTGAAGTAGTAAGCAGCAGAATCCTTGCGGCATGTTTAATCCTTTGCAAATCATAACGAGCACTGTAATTGGTGAATGGTTCCTGCTGTACTACACTGTAATGCAATTGCTGGAATACAGGAGAATGCAAAGTATCTGGATCACCAACTTCTGTTTTAGGATACAGAATCTGAATGACACAAATTATGTCTTATTTTTCTGTTTTGTGTATGGATCAGTAATATGACTGGAACTGCACAGAATGAGGATGCAATACTCAGATCATTGAGGTAAAGTGGTCATTAAAATTATTCAGCCTGAAAGAAAATTTACCTTTTCTTTTTTTTTTTTTAAATTCCCCAGTGTCAACTTTGTGTAGATATACTTGTTATTTCTCAGTTTTTTATGTGCCTATGCATGGATAGAAGGACAATTCTCATAATAGGTGCTCTGCTGGAATGCACACACACTTAAAAGGGAACTGTTTGGTTTGACCGTACAAGGAGATGCAGATGAAGTACAAGTGCCTTCTATTTACATGCCTAATTGGATCTGTAAAGCTATTAGGCCTTTTATGCTATGGCAATAACTGAAGGTTGACTATATGATTGAAATGTTGCTGGTTTGTAGGCCATGTTAATAGCTTGACAGCATTAGATGAATGAACTATTTGGTGGGACTGTAGAACAGATGCTCCTGGATGTGGTAGCATATCTTTCATAATAATGGTGGAAGATCTGAAAATTGAACAGATTGCTATGGCTGCTTGAATTTTTCATTTTACAGGCAGAACTGGAGGTGCGGCGTCTAAAGGATGAGCTGGACAGACTGCATGAAAAAGTGCGGGAGATGTTGCAGGAGCAGGGCCGTAAGGTACAAGACGAGAGGATGCAGCTGGAGCGACGTTACACACAACAAATGGAACAGCTGAGCACTGACCTCACTTCTCAGTGGGATTCCACAAGCAAATTACAGCTGGAACTGGAGAAACAGCGACGTGCTGAGGTTGATCTCCGCAGAGACCTGCAGCAGAAGACAGTGACAATTGATGAACTTAAGAAGGAGCTCCAGAATAAGACTGGTGAGCTCCTCCACATTTAAATACAAACATTCACTGAATGGTTTCATGATAAATTTCATGTAATACAAACTGAAGTATGGTATTGTATTTTTTCTTCTGGGTGATTCCCTGCCAGGTGAATTTTATGTGCCAACATTTTGGAACACTGTCTGTTCCATCTTCATAGGTCATGTAAACAACAAGAATAACTTGGACAAGATTGCTAGGGTATTTATACGGGTAAAAGTTTGGCTCAAAAAAAGTCTGGGCCAATTGGAAGGATGAGGGAAGGGGAGGGGGCATGTCCACAACCTGTTCGTCTACTCAGACATGCCCCCTCCCGTCCCTTCTCCATCCAGTTGGCCTAAAATTCATTTGAGCCTAACCTTTACCTGTATAAATACCCTAGCAACCTCGTCCCAGTTATTCTTCACATGACCTCTGTAGATGGAACAGACAGAGAGTTCTGAAATGTTGGCACTTAAAACTGAGACACTCAAAAGAAAGAATACAACATTCACAACATGGTGAAAGTTTGAAATCAAGAATTAGTTATGGTAACTTGTGTCATGGCATGGCATGTCTTTAGGTTGTGGGTGGAGGAGCCAGCCTTCAAATGTAGAAGGTAAATGTGATAATACTGTATGAACAGCTGTAGATGGTCATTGTTTGGTTGCCCTCCAGTGTGGGGATTGGGTGGAGGCATAATAGCTACTCGCTGTAAAAGAACATCTTATCTTGGAATCTTACGTGGGGCCTGGACAGATTCTTTGGAATGACCTAAGCAATGTAAAACATACATGGGTTGGTTCAGAAGAGTTCTGATGATTGTTTATAGCAATGATGTAGAGCAATGCTGCAGCTCAGATAGAAGTCTTTCTGATTGGTATGTTCCATGTTCCATGCATTAATTAGATGTATAAAATTTATTAAAAGGGCCAACAAATGCATTTGGTGGTCCTTTTGTTGGTCCTTTTAATAAATGTTATGCAACTCATGCTGAGTTAGCATGTAAGGCTCTGGAGTACACAGATGTAGAGGAAGGAACATTTGGCAAGGGCTCACAGGCATAAACTAAGGATGAAAGGTCGCTGGGCAAAGTTATTCCCATAAAAATAGTGTACATGAATGTGTAAGTAAAATATGAAAAATTTCATGTTGAATAAAGAAAATCCTTGCAATGAATGTTTTTGAAAATGTGCACCAAGCTTGTCAGTAATGCAGTGTTTCATCCAAAATCAAATTGATGTGATGCAAGGTGAACATGAGTGCATGGTTTGAGAGTGACCTGTTTTAAAATACCAAACAGATGTTGTCTGCATAGAGAGTTGATGGAGGTTGCAGGTTCGCTGCAAACAGAGCTGGTGCAAGCAGCTGCAGATCGTGGATCTCTGGAGCAGGAGCTGGCTGCCAGCAGACTGGCAGTTGAGCGGGCAGAACGTGATGGCAGGCAGGAAGCATCCAGACTCCAGGCTGAGGTTGCAGCTCTGCGCCAGCGCTTGGATCGGGCTGATGCAGATCTGATGCATAGTAGAAGGGAGAATCTGCGACTTGCAGATCAAATTGCCTCACTAGAGAGAGAGGTATGTCCAGCCAGGAATATCACTGGTGCTTTATGAGACTTAATTTGAAGCCATGTTGATGACTTTTGGTTGTTTGTGTTCTGGTATTTGCACATACCTGTTTCTGTTGCCCTGATGTTCATATACCTTGACAATATAAATGGACAGACGAAGAAAATTAGAAACATGTAATACTTTACATAAGAAAAGAACACCAAGTCGTAATAAAGGGAAAGAATAAGAAGAAGGAAATTAAAAAAGTTTTGCTACAGTTGTTTATTAATTGTTATCTGGAAAGTTCTCCATTGGGATTGCTTAATAGCAGAGTTAGAGAGGATGGAGTTTGGCTCTAATACTGTGTCCAGCTCCATAGTAGGAGTGATGGGGGATCCTGCATGTGACATGGGAGGTCAAAAACTGTTTTGTGACCTGTGTACTGTCTTCATTATTAGTTAATATTGTTTTGAACAAAATAGTGTGATACTGTAACAGCAGTATAAAACTGTGGAAACAGCAGTCTAAGAACCTTTGTGACCAAACTGTGAGGGAAAAATAAGGAAATAAGATGGAATGTGCATATAACAGAGATGTGCATTCGGATGTTTGCATCCTGGCTCCTACTGTTTTGGTCATACCATTTAATGAAATGCGGTCAAACTTGTTGTTGTTGTTGTTGGTGGTGGTGGTGTTGTTGTTGTTGTTGTTGTTGTTGCAACGGTACACATAATATGGAATGCGACAAACTAAGAAACCCATTTATTATTTGTGGATTTGCCAAAGCGTAGGACAGTATACCAATATCAAAACTTAGGGAAGTTTTGGGAGAATCAAATATTAATAATACTTTAATTAAAGCACTGCAAAATCTTTACGGCAATACAGCACAAGTGAAAACTGGAAACAAACTATCCCACCCTTTCAACATTACTAAAGGACTATTGCAGGGATATTGCATTTCCCCTACACTTTTTAAGATTTACATACAAAAAGCTTTAGAAGAATGGAAACAAAAATGCTCCAGAATGGGTATTCCTCTAGAAAATACAACATTGTATACACTTCAGTTTGCAGATGATCAAGTAGTTTTAGCAGGTGACAAAGAAGATTTGGAATACATGATGCATAAATTAAAAGAAACTTACGAGAAATGGAGCCTGGACATGAATTTGAATAAAACAAAATACTTATGTATTGGGGAAACTCACAGCAATTTGAAATTATATAAAGACAGCGAGATTGAATTTTGTCAAGAATATAAATATTTAGGAGTTATTTTTGATACTAGCAGAACAGATGACAAAGAAATAAGATCAAGAGTAATACAAGCAAGAAAATGTATAGCATGTTTAAATGGGATACTGTGGAGTATCAGATATAAGAAAGGAGAGAAAATTGAACACTTATAATGCATTGATTAAAAGCAGTTTATTGTAGGATTCCGTAACATCGAGACTCACAGAAAATAATAAAAGACAGGTTGAAGCTACAGAGATGGATGCCCTGAGGAGATCCTTTAGAATATCAAGAAAAGAAAGAATTAGAAATGTAACTATAAGACAACAAACTGGATTAGAGGAACCAATTATAAAAGAAATTGAACAGAACCAGCTTATATGGTATGGCCATGTTCAAAGAATGGCAGAAGGAAGATTACCCAAAATAGCATTTAGTGGATGCCAAAACAAAAGAGAGCACGAGGAAGACCGAAGGAAAACTGGATTGAAGGTATAAGGAAGGCCATGAACAAAAGAAACCTAAATGAAGGCCAGTGGGAAGATAGGAAGCAATGGAGTCTAGGTGTCAGACAACGTAGAACGACGTTTTGAAACTGATACATACATACGTACGTACATACATACATACAGACCTACGTACATACGTACATACATACTTACATACATACATACGGATATACACACACACACGCAAATAGGACTGGAGCCAAGATGGCGGACAAGGTGGAGGAACAAGTCGAAGAGTCTCTTAATATGGTGGTGATGGTGATGGAACAAAGCAGTAATATGAGAAAAGCGCTGAAACAGAAGATATTCAAAACTGTAAGTACATTGCGAACACTATTTGCTAAGCTAAAAGACAAAGACGCTAAGAAAACAAAGGAAATAAACGAACTAACGAAGCAGGTAGGCAAAATGGGGACAGAACTCAAGCAGTGTAGGTAGAGGCTAATAGAGGAACGTAGAGCGCCATCTATGGCCAGGACAACAGAACTAGGACTAGCACCATCTATGGATGGAACAAAAGAAAGAGATAAAGGGAGGATCAAGAAGCAAGGCACTACATCCATCGTCCAGGGTACAGAACCAGCTGGGCAATTAACACAGTATGTGGCGCTGCCTAACAGCAATAGGGGAAGGAACTACGCAGAAGCCGTCCAAGGAACGAAAGGCAAAACATTTAAGATGACTATTAAATCCAGAGGCGCCCATCCGCCAGAAAAAATTAAACAAATCCTGAAAAACAAGATAAACCTGGGAGAAATAAAGGTAAGGGTTAACACTTTCAAAACAATAAGCGGAGGATTATTAATCGAGACGAACAGCAAGGAGGAGATAGAAGTCCTAGAAAAAGAAATACAAATCAAGTGTGGTGACGACCTGGAGGTACATGTGCACTCGCTAAGAAAACCTAGGATAATAATCCTAAATATGCCAGAAGATATCACAACAACAAATATCGAGGACACAATCCTAAGGCAAAATCCTAAGCTCGACCTTCAGAAAGGAAGCATAGCAGCAAAGTTCACATACGTCACAAAGAGGATGCACCACAACGCGGTGGTAGAAGTCAGGGCGGGAATCAGGAAGATTCTACTTAACAAGAAAGTACGGTTAGGATGGCAGATCTGCAAGACCGACGACTTCTTGACAACAACTAGATGCTTTAAACGCTCGAAGTTCAATCACAGGATCCAAGACTGCAGAGGGGAAGTTACCTATCCCCTGTGCGCAGGCCCCCATACCCCAAAAGAATGCAAAGGAGCTCCAACGACATTCAAGTGTACAAATTGTGAGAATTATAAAAGACACAACCCGACAAAGAATATCAGCGTAAATCACTCAGCTCTAGACAGAAAATGCCCAAGTCTACACGCAGTATTAGAGAAAAACAGACTGAACACCGCATATTAAATGGACGGCTGGCCCACTGAACCAGACAAGCAAAGGAACAGTCCAGGCAGAATGAACATAAAGATCGACTGTCTACAAATAAATTTCAGACACTCCAAGACAGCAACATACAATCTACAAAAAATAATCGACGAAGAAGGAACAGACATCCTGTGCATACAAGAACCATATACCATCGGAAGCAAAGTCATGGGTATACCACGATCATACACGGTATTCGCGACGAGGGCAGGAAGGAAACGGGCAGCTATAATAATAAAAAACAAACTTATAGACGCAATACTACTAAACCAATTATCAGACGACGACGTGGTGGTGGTAGAAATAGGGGTGGAAGGAGCCACGCTTATAATCGTTACTATGTACTTCAACATTAACAGGCCGATAGATATCGACTTGCAGAAAATACAGACAATTCTAACGCGCGTAAAAGGAGTGGGTATCATATTTGCGATTGAGAGCAACGCAAGGTCAACCCCATGGCATGACGTCCTAACCAACAACCGAGGGAATAAATTGGAGGAATCTATAATAAGCAAGCAGTTGCACATAGCCAATGAAGAAAGCAGCAGTTATACGTTCCAGACAGGAAGAGGCGCTAGTAACATCGACCTGACGGTTATGAATAATCAGGCAATTGACTATGTTACTGACTGGAAGATACATGAAAAAGAAAGTTGCTCCGATCACAAAATAATAAAATACGGTATAGGTAAATGGAAAGATCTGTGTCAACAGACGTGGTCGAACAAGGCAGGAATGAGATACAGAGTGACACAGAGGGGCACGGAAAACTTCCAAAGGATCTTCATACAAATAATGGAGCAACTACTACACGGGCCAAATACAGTGGACGCAGGAATAGAGGAAATAGATGAAGCCCTATGTCAGAGAGTATGAACAGCACCAAACACCAAAGAGATAGTCGAAGAATTTCAAGAAGCATTGGAAAAAGCATGTAAATCCTCATTCAGACTAATAGGTCAACAATGACAATCAAGAAGGAAGCACATCACAAATCAGTCCCTTGGTGGACGCAAAGACTCACAATCCTTAGGATAAAGGTAAACGCCCAGAGGAGGAGATATCAACGCATGAAAAGGGACACCGTCCTACGCGAACAACAGAAAGAACAATACCTGACCACCAAAGCAGAGTATGCAGCAACCATCAGGAAGGAAAGATTATCATCTTGGAAGGAGTACTGCACAATGACATCGGCAACAAACCCATGGAATGAAATATACAAGCTAGCGGCTGGAAGGAGTAAACAAACAGCACCCACAACTACGTTGAGGCAAAAAGACGGAAAGCTAACAGCAAACCTACATGAAACTCATCAATACATTATACAGAAACTCACACCAGAAGACAACCAAGATGATGACAACGCAACACACAAACCGATACGAGCAACAACACAAGAAACAATCGACACAGCTGACGATAAAGAGTTATCTGTGCAGGAACTCAAGAACGCGGTGGTCAGCATGGGAGGATAAAAAGCGCCAGGGGAAAATGGCATACCAAGCGAAGTGTATAAGAGGCTGGTAGAAATCCTACCCTGCTACATAACAGCAATCTACAACGAATGCCTATAGAAAGGAACTTTTCCAAAGAGGTGGAAAAAGGCAGTGATAGTACCGATAATAAAACCCGGACAAGAAGGAAGTGATGAGCTATCAAAATTCCGTCCCATAAGTCTACTTAACACAGGAGGGAAGGTGTTGGAAAAGATAATGGGGTAAACAGTATCAACTACCACGTGTACTCACGAGGATACATGAATGAAAATCAATATGGATTCAGACCGCAAAAATGCACCATAGCCGCGGCCATGGCAATAAAAACTTTGTACAACAAGGACTGGCAGCAGGTGAAGTAATAGTACTAGTTAGCCTGGACGTTCAGGTTGCGTTCGACGCAGCTTGGTGGCCGGGGTTTTTGAATGAACTACGGGAATATAAATGTCCTAAAAACTTATATGAACTTACAAAAAGTTATTTCTCCCAATGTATAGCGTCATGGTCCACGAACAGCCTCAGGATGGATAAACAAATAAGCAGAGGATGTCCGCAGGGTTCGTGTAGTGGGCCAGGATTATGGAACTTGCAATACAACTCACTGCTGGAACTAAAATACATGAAACGAACTAAAGTGGTGGCATTCGCAGACAACCTGATCATAGCGATGAGGGGCGAGTCGGTGAGAGCCCTGGAAAATTATGTGATTTAGAACTAAGCAAAATAAATGTACGGGCAAAGAATAACAAGACACGGTTTTACGACAAAAAAAATCCCAAGTAATGCTTGTTTCAAGAAGGAAAAGGAAAGAAAACAAGAACATAACAGTTTACTTAAATAACAAACCATTGGACCAAGTTACTAAAATGAAATATCCGGGAATAATACTGGACCATAAGTTTAGATTCAATGAGCACATAAAATAAACTGCACAGAGGTGCGGAAAATTAATCCACAGCTTACCAAGAGCGGCAAAAATGACGTGGGGGATCAAACACGCGGCTGTGGACACCATATACAAAGGAGCAATACTACCACTGCTAACATATGGCACTCCAGTATGGATAGAAGCAATGAACCAAGAATACAACAGACGGAAGTACATAAGAGTACAGCGCCTGATCAACATAAGCATGGCAAAGGCGTACCGCATCACGTCAAGTGAGGCCCTTTGCATGTTGACGACAATGACACCAATAATTATCAAACTTGAAGAGACAGTTAAACGATACAACACAAAAAAGAGGAAGAGCAATAGTTTTATGGAATTGGACCATGAAGTGGAATATAAATACTGTCCGCATCCGGCAGACGCAGTGACAATTGAAGAAGTAGTAAGAGACGAGGAAGCTACACTACAGGCATTCACAGATGGAAGCAAACAAGAAAAAGGAGTAGGGGCTGGAGCAGTGGTTTTCAAAGGAAGCGAGTTCGTGGCAAAAGTCCAGCAGAAACTAGACAATAGATGCTCAAATAATCAAGTGGAGCAGCTGGCCATACTAAAAGTACTAGAGACAATTGAATCGATGAATAGCCACAGCATCATCCCACGCACGGTGATGATATTTACGGACAGTATGGTCTCCCTAGACTCGCTTCACAATCCAAATAATCATGCACATCTTGCAGAAGAGATCAGAAAAAAGGTAACTAGCATGAAGAGAGCCAAATGGAAAATAAAGTTTTCGTGGGTTAAGGCCCATGCAGGGATATATGGTAATGAAATGGCGGATAGGTTAGCCAAAGAAGCAGCGTGAAGCGATGGAACCAACTACGGGTACAGTAGAATACCCATAAGTGCCATATAACGTGAAGCAGCAGAAGAAGCAATCCAAATATGGCAAGAACAATGGAAAAAAACATCCAAAGCAGAGGCAAGAAAGCAGTATTTCCCAACAGTAATGGACAGAATAGGGACAAAAACTAACCTAACCTCAAAGCTAACTGCGGTACTATCCAGACATGGTAAAATGAATGCATATCTATACCGATTTAACCTACGGGAAGACGCAAAGTGCATATGTGACAAAGATGACCAAACAATGGATCGTATACTATTCCAATGCATAGCAACTAGAAAACAAAGAGACCTGATAAAACTCCACCTACGCAAACAAAAGAACTGGCCAGCAAACAAATTAGAGCTTTTAACAAAGCATAGGAAAATCTTTAGTGAATTTATAGAATCTATTGATTTCGATCTTTTACAAAAAAAGTTATAAATAGGACAGTGCTTGTGATTTTAGGGTATATAACAAAGTTGATAATGTACAAAAGAGGGATAAATAGACCAGAGTTTTGTGATGTTCGTGAATCTATCGAAGTTGGTACTGTACAATAATAGGACAATGTTTTGTGAGTATAGTGAATCTATCGAAGTTGATAAACAGTGATAAACAGGTCGGTGTTTTAGGAGTCTAGTGAATTTGATACTGTACAAAAGAGTGATAAATAGGACAGTGCTTTATTAGTTTTGTGAATCTATCAAAGTTGATATTGTACAAAAGAAAGATAAATAGGACAATGAATGGTGAGTGTAGAGAATATATTGAAGTTGATACTGCACAAGAGAGAGATATATAGGAT
>Ga0136643_10000407_pt1 | contig 47604 bp, 33 predicted proteins | sample TergutLab28metaG_FD_96883 | JGI IMG/M metagenome (GOLD analysis project Ga0136643, IMG submission 96883) | Labiotermes labralis P1 segment gut microbial communities from Petit-Saut dam, French Guiana - Lab288 P1 (version 3) (version 3) | ecosystem: Host-associated > Arthropoda: Insects >... | reverse complement strand
CACTCTTCAGGCAGTTTCTCCTTCTTCCAAAAAGAAGTAATAAGTTTATGAATCTCCAAGCAAATTTTTCTACCACCTGCTTTAATCAGTTCTGCCGGTATTTAATCAATACCTGGCAATTTGTGACTTTTTAGCTTGTTGATAGCCATCTCAACCTCAGAGGCACTTGGCTCAGGCACTAGTGGTCCTGCTGTGTGTAATTCTGCCTGCCCAAATTCCTTAACCACATGCATGTTGAATAGCTGGCAGAAGTACTTCCTCCACCTGGCCACAATACTGTGGGAGTCTGCAACCAATTTGCCATTCTCATTCTTTACTATATTACATCTAGGCTGGTACCCCTTCTTAAAGTCATTGATGCCCCTATACAAATCCCTAATGTTTTGGATATTACTGCTAGTTTCAAGTTCCTCAATTTTAGCCCTCAGATATGCCTTCTTTTGGTTCCTGAAATGTCTGCTAACTTCACGTCTTACATTGTTTAGATTATCTACATTGCTTTGGCTTGGATCCTGTATCCACTGCATTTTAGCCTGCTTCCTTTGATCCAGAAAACCTAAACATTCTTCATCAAACCAGGGTTTATTCTGCTTCAATTCGTGCAGACCGAGACTCTCTTTCGCTGAGGTTTTGATATACTCTTTAATGTTCTCCCAAGTCCTATTTACGTCCGCGTCATCTTTCAAGTTCTCCAAAGCTGCAAACCTCTTTGTAATCTCAAGCTAACACTGTTTGCTAACCTCTGGCTCATTTAGCTTCCTCAAGTTAAATCTTTTCCTATCAAACCTCTGTGCGGCCTGATTACCCATTGCTAATCTTTCCGTAACCTTTGCAATCACCAGATGGTGATCTGTATCACAATCAGCTCCCCTAAAACTTCGCACATCCAGTACACTCGAATGCCATCTCCTATTTATCAATACGTGGTCAATGTGGCTGTGAGTCTTACCATCAGGGAAGGTCCAGGTGTATTTATGAACGTTCCGGTGAGGGAACATCACAACCAGATTTTGTGATGTGGCGAAGTTAACTAGTCTAACTCCATTACCATTACTATCCCGATGGAGACTGTCCTGTCCAATTGTTGGCTTGAAAATATTCTCTCTCCCCACTTTTGCTTTAATATTTTCTTATGATATTTCGGGAAGTGATCGAACACCTTCTCAGGCGTATTTTACGAAGTAAAAAAAGAACACATTAATTACAGTAAACGTCTGTCCCTCGATCCGTCCGTCTGTCACCTATTAAAGTGACTTCGTAAACCGTTCGTCAGATTTTCATGAAATTCAGTGTAAGAAGTAGTCCTTTATAAAAGTGTTTCGTGAAAGGCGGCTCAGCAATGGTCATACTTTACTTAGGACCTTAAATTAATTTGTAGCTGTACGTTTGATATTACTTGAGAGATTCCGATTGAATTTGGTACCGGATATTACCACGCAATGTCGTTGAGGAGCTGTGAGTTTCGTGAAAGTCAGCGCACTGGAAACATTCTTTTCTTAAAGGCGTAAATGATAGTTTGCCTTATGTTACACCATTTTCTGCCGATGAAGCAGCGTCCTTCTGGATAGGCCGATAGCTTCTCATCCAGTCAGTTAATTCTGTGCGTTTTATGGAACCTGAACTGTCATCGCCGCCACGTGGCACTATCATTATCCAAATGAATGCGGTCCGCGCCTTGCACTCTCTTGTTACAGTCTGTCTTAATATTATCCTGTGGCACACGCGTAAGATTGCCAAGTGGTCTCTTTCTTTTAGTTTTTTCCACTAAAACACCGCACCGTCGCCCTGAGCGTTTCTGTGCTCCCCCCTACACGTGCCACATGCTCATTCATCTCATCCTCTTTGTTATGGGGTACAACCTGTGCTTGCATTACTGTGGTGGTTTAGAACAGCGAGAATAACTCGGCTATTCCCAAAACAATCCAAACATAACTACTTTTATTATAGAACAATTTTTTACAAAGATACGCTACATGTTTCGGCAAATAAGGCTTCCTTCAAGAGAAACTCCTGCAAAAATAAACAAAGGAAAGCAGCAGTAACGTTGAAAGGATTCTTCGAATATTAGTGACCCAATTTCTGTATGATAAGATAGCCAGCATAAAGTGACAAATCGTACATGCCTGAAAAGGACGCTAAATAATTGATCAGCGGTAATGGAAGGCGTAAAGTCTTCATGTCTGGACTGTACGAAGACTGTTATTTTTACTTATGTCACATTCACAGACAGCAGGTAGGAAACGGACAATTGACCAACATGCAACATACTATATATATATATGTACGGTGTAATACTTCAGTGAGTACATGTGTGCATCGCCTACACTGCGAAATGTTTATTTTTATTGAGTGATTTCCTCTCATTTGTCCTAATGTGAAACAATACACCAGTGCTCTAGTAATGAGGTATTGATACTGTGTTAATGACTTCATTGTTACCTGGCTTACACTGGTAAACGAAGCAAAAAATGAATATCGGTTTGAGCAGAGCTGTTTCACAGTCTAGCTTTCGGCCGTCTTCAGAATCAATAATCTGTGTCATTTCCCGGAATTTCCGTCGTTATTTTAATCCCCATTCTGCACTACTTCAGTGTTCGAAATAACAGGGTGTGTCTACTTCAGTGTCCGAGTTAGCAGGTTATGTCCTGCGAGCATTGTTATTATTGTCATTTGAATTGGAAAATGCATTAAACCAAGAATGGAAATATTAACTGTTGTTAGTTATATAATGAGTTCAGAAAGAGAGATAAATCTTAGAGAGTGATTTTAATGGCTGCAGTTGGCTGTAATATTAGGGGAATTCAACAAAGTCTTAACATTTGTGAAATCAGCCGCCTGTCGTAATGTCAGTTTCGAAATGAACCACTATTTGTTCGTGTACTTATGTTTTTTTTTTTAATTTAAGGGCACTCGGTATTTTGAGTTACACTGTGTGGAATGGTAGGGTAACTTGTGAGTGATGATTTGGGAAAGATGTGGGTGGAAGGAAGCGGCCTTGTCCCGTCTCAAGGTCATCCTTAAGGTAAGTCGTCGCAACCGAGGTTCGAACCGGACTTCTCCCGAATACAAATTAGACGTGTGTCCACCGGAACAGGCTTCGCTGACTGACTGACTGTGGCACTAATTCTGTGATCAAACTGCAAGACACATCACCGCTCTTACTAAAGTTAGTCTAGATAATCGTCAACGTTTTATGCTCCTCCAAATTTTAACCCTTTAAAGCCCAGTGGTTAATATATGAACCGCCAAGTTTAACGTTCAGAAAGTCTACGTTCTGCCCACACAGTGTATTTATGTGTTCATTATTGACCTCAGAACAAACAGCGATTATTTCTCCATACAACATTAACTGACTGGATTTTATAACTGTGACGTAGTGTGTTTACTGCGAGGTACGAAAGTAACCTTCATGCAGTCTCAGCTTTATTAGCCTTCAAATTGTGTGACGCCAGGTTGTCTTTGTTTTGTCGCTCCTGCTTAGTTGATTCATTGTCGGATTTAAAACACAATAATCTTGGGAGATATTTTTTTACAGTGGTATACGTGTCTGGTATATACCAGAAAGTACGGCGTCACATCTGGTAACACATACTCTTTACAGTAAAGTACATTTTCGGCCTTCTTGTAGTGAAACCGGTCAACAAAGCTGCTTGTTTCTCCCATCATCGCAAACTTATTTTGATTCACGTGTTTGGTAATAAACGAAGAGGAGAGTAGGTGTAGGTTGCTTAGTCTCACTGGCATGTTAAAACGTATGGAACCTTAATTATTTCCATGCTATATTAAGCAGCATGTGACGAAGACGTGGGACGGGGGTGTTGGAGATTGGAATTCTTAAGCTGGGCAGTAGATGGAATTGATTGTTCCATTTAACACTTGGCCACTTTGCCCCGGAAGAGGGCCCTCTCTACCCGTCCAGTGGAGGCTAGATGCGCCCCAGAGGAGGTCCGAACCCTGTGGAGAACAGAAGAAAATTCTGCTCCTGCAGACTGTCGAGGGACAGATTCTCAGTTGTTGATCTGTTAGTCACAGTGGCTGTACCAACCGAGCTGTTTCGTCTTCTAATTTGCAAAATTTTAGAAAAGGTTGTCAGGAATTTTGATTGGGGTTTGTTAATAGCATGAATACGGTGAGTCGTATGTCTCAATACCACAACACCTGGCGGTCCAGTATATGTATTCCGCAGGGCCCTAACAGGTCAGGATGTTTCATGGATATCATCCAAAGCGTAAATGTCTAGCAGTGTCCTTAGGCCCACAGGTTAAGCAAGAGGGTCCCGTCACACCTTTGTGTTAGACGGGCTGCCTGGCTAGGGGTTGCACTGCTGTTTGCCTGGCTGCCTATATCAACAGCTCGTTGGCTGGTTTGGTTGGGAAGGCCGGCTTGATATTGATCCAACCAACGACGCTGCACTACATTGTACTATATACCTACTACACTGTAGTAACTGTCGATATAGAGGAGCTGTGGCGGTACAGCCTAGAGGTGACACTGCATCCGTTAACACAACAAAGGCTGTCGGGAGAGTAGAGTTACAGCTCCACTCATTCTTAACCGCGGCACTTGATAGAGATCAGTGTTCAGCATCACGCCTTGGCCGCTTTACCACTGGTACCCATGGAATATGCGGTTGGTTGGGTTGCAGAGCCGTCTGGACGCTCTGGAGAAACAAATCTTTAATATCCGTGCCCGAAAACCAATCCACTTCCGTCCATCCAGTCGTATAGTCACTATACTGGCTGTGCTATCCCAGCATGTGGCGTTCTAGAATCATAAGGTAAGTTCCCTGTGCTTATCAAGTGCATTGCCATGATGTATGTGAAGCGGAGGTATGGCTGCCACGGAACTACGTTGAAGTGTTATGAACTTTACGTACCGGCCAACTTATAACCGGTTAAAGAGTCTGGTGCCCACTCTATGGGATACTGAATGCCCCCCGAGAACTGGCGTGCTACGAGGTGTCATGATGTCAGGCAGACAGCCCCAGGCACTTTCAAGGTAGCTGTGAGCGTCTGATATTAACAGCCGGTGGGGCTATTGTGCAGGCGTGAGTGGCTCACTCGACAGTGAAATGGGAGATTGGCATTGAGCAAATAAACCAGCATGATATGCGGAAACGTCGGTGGAAGGAGAGCAAGAGGAGGAACTAAATTACGGTGTAAGAAATCCGAGTGGCTACACAATATGAAACAAAATGTATACGTCACAATCAGTAATGACGATGACCGTAACAGGTTAACATGTTGGTAATGACCCAGACTTGTGTTCTTAAGGTCCTCCTTTTGAATCCCGTCCGGAACACTAGCTGCCATTACTGAATTTTTCATGTTTTTTCTCGGCTGCTGTAGGAGAGTACCTTGACTAGACCGTAACAACTTCCCTCAAAATACTTCCCAATTGGTCGTCCAGTAGTCTTCATATCATCGCCAGACGGCGAAGGCATTACATCCTTCTGTTTATTTCTTGTACATCAATCAACCAAGGTAATATTTCTCCTGTTCTGCCAAGTGTGTATAGCTCACTCGAAGAAATTTCTCTTTTATTTTAGACAGAAACTTCAGTAACTCTCATGAAACATGAATATTTGCTACAAGCAGGAAACCTGGAAGCCAGCCTTTTGGAAACTGCAGGTCCTTCCTCGAACATTTGGATATTTATTCGGTTGCTAGGCAACGCGAAACAAGGGAGCTGTTATTATCGAGAGTGAGGCCAAATATTTCAAAAGTATTTACTGGAGGGATCAGGTGACACGCGGAGCAGAGGGAGTAATCGATAGTTTACGTGGCTTCTGTGAGTGATTGAACTTTACCCCGATAGATGTCACTGGAGGAGACAGCATAGATATTAGGACTTCATTATGTAAACAAAATGTCAGCTATATATTTGTGGGGAAGGGCAAGCGCAAGTAAGAATTAGGAAAAAGAAACATAACTTTCACAACAGTTAACTTTATGTTGTAATACCCCTCTTGACCAGTTAATAGCCAGCCGTCTGTTAAAGTGATCTATTACGTGTTTCTAAGACAGTTGGGGAGGGGAGGGGGGTCCATGTTTCTTTTCACAAAAATCCGCCATAGGGGACCCTGTTCGGTTTCATTCCAGCTTCTACTATCATCATTCCATATCACGTGGCATGATTCACGCAGGTATCCTGATCTCGTAAATCCTGCACATTTTACGACTAAAGTCGTCTGGCATATGAAGCCGTGTCCACTGGTAAATGGTTACTGATGTCTGGATGATCGTACTGCCTTTTTCGGAGTCAAGCAGGTCGAATTGGATTGCTTGACCCTGGGATCACGATCTAGCATCACGGAAAACGTGGAATCGAAATCAATACCGCTGTGTGAATTTAATATCTCGCTTGAAATAGCTATTTGTACCACCAGTTGTGCCATCTGCCTTTCTTCTGGCTCATTTCCGTCGTTATTTAAGAGGATCAATGCCACGGATGATAATCTAATAGAAGGCAGTGGTAACAAAATCTATGAACGTCATACCGCATCTTCCCTGTATGGATCGTCGAAAGCTTGTCTGTAGTTGGTGTTAATAATCCTCATGCGACTACATGGCTAATTGTGAGGCGGGGCTGTGCGTCGATGATTAAATATTTATAGGATTTCATAGCTTAATTAAACCCTTACTGCCAAAGCACTTGGCTTAGTAAGTGGTTCTGTGGCTGTAGTTGTGGCTGGCTAATGAGCAAGGGCCCGCATTATTATATAATACCCACATTGTGATTCATACTTGAGAATTTCTGCATTCTCAGGCTTGAAGCCGTGTGGTCTGGTAGAAGTCTAACGACGTTTCAGAAGAACCTACTACCTACAGCATTAGGGTCAATATGTTCTTATTGGGTGTGGCGTGGTTTTCTTATTTTAAAGGAAAGCTAGGCTTATTGTTTCGTTACAACTGCCTTGTGTAATAACGCGGTGATTCTTGTGAGAACGGAGCGGCAGCGAGAGGCCTTGCTGTGCCCATCGTGTCGGTTAGTGAAACCCTGCATTTTAATGTATTAAAGCATCAATAATACTAAAAGGACTTTCGGTTAAGATAGTTGATCTCTTCATATACGCTCCACCTAATGTTAATTTGATTTAGATTCTTCTTGAATGTCAGGCTGTTTTATTTGGTGATTGATTCCTTCACCCTTAAGGATCAGAAGTCGGAAAAGCTTGTTTTTGTCTGCTTGACCCTTGAAGATAAATTCACATGGGTTCTTTAAAACGTCGGAAACTATCCACCCAACGGCACAACGACACATCGATGAAGAGTGGAATGTTGAACAATACCGCTGTGAACACCTCGAATCTCGCGTAGCGTTGTTTATGTTACAGTGACATTATGTATGAAACCATTTAATGGAAAAGAGGCAAGGAAGGCAGTGTACGAATAAAATAACATTGAGTCGTGTTGTGCAAGTATTATTGCCGTGGGAAAACAATAAGTATTACATATTCTGTATATATGTGTGTGTGTGTGTGTAGTCTTAGGTATCCAGCCAGCAATGCTCGTGCGCCATATCATCTGTGGCCTGCCACGCTCTGCAATATTTTTCCATATTATCTCACAAACGGCACGATTTTCGAATGAAAAATTATTGAACCAAAATGTGTGTTTTGATTACCTCTACAACTTTTGTTTGAAACATTTATCATTATAGGAAGAACTGAGCGAGATATGATCAGAAATGTCTAGTGGTCTTCATGCAAAATACCCGTTATTCTTGTCCAATTTAAATGAAACGCGAATTTTTTTTTCTACAGATTGCGGGAAAATACTGAAATATCAACTTTCATGAAAATCCGTCTACTGGGAGCCGAGTTGTTCCACGCGGACTGGCGGACGGACAAACATGACGAAGCTAATAGTCGCTTCTCGCAATTTTACGAACTCGTCTAAAAATTGAAAACATCGCTCCGTTTCCTGCTCACAAAATGAAAAATGTGTGTTCGGCTTATTATTAGTGGGTCGCCAAAAGAGAATACACGTAAAAGTCACCCAGTAATTATAAGAATTTGACATTTCGCGATGACCCTACGTTCTAAGGAGAGCTCGCTAAAGGTAAGAAGTGAAGTGTACGTGGCGGAACGCGTTACGTAGTACTTATTCAGGCAACATGGAAATAAGTGCCATTTTTTATATATATTCTGGCTGTCAGCAAGTGTTTGACTGCAAACCTCTTGAAATATCTGTGTGGTTCAATTCAGCAATGTTTACTTTACACAGTAGGCCTGAAAATTGCATCAGATTTAGCTTTTATACGTTATAGCAATGGTGGCACACTTGGTACAGGCCGATTGGTTTTCATTGGCGGTGCACTTCAATTAGAATTAGCACTAAAATTTAATATTTGTCATTCGGATAAACCTGTTTTCAAAAGGAGCCGGTATAGCACAGTCTGTTTAGTGACTAGGCTGCGGACTGGACGATTTGGGGTTCGAATCCCTTCTGGGGTAAACCTGCTCTTATCCAAAACGTCCCGACTGACTCTAGGGCGCACCCAGCTTCGTATTCTATGGGTACCGGGGTTCTTTACTGCGGGTTAAGCGATCGGGTCTTGAAGTTGATCGCTCACTTCCACCCCGTGGTGTGCGGAACAGGGAGAAATTTATCTTTCATATATTTTTAAATAATGTCACTTATTTTACTAAATGCTACCGCGGAGTATAAAGATGCTGAAATTGTGATGAAATTACCAATTTCGGAGGCTTAAGTAAATGCAGCGTTTTCCGGACATTATATTGTGGCCCCCCCCCTCAAATTAGCAAACACTTAATCGAAATCCCGCCCCACTTCTTAACATTGTCTGTGGTCTTTTACGGAACGCCTTTATCAGTTTTTAATTTTTGAAACTTTTTCCTTTATAATCATTGTTCTGTTCATAGCCTCGTGATACACTGGGAAAATATGGCGCCCCACTGGTGTTTCGCGGCAAACCAGTTAACATTGTTTGCCTAGAGCTTGTAAATCGCGGGCATGTTCTTAAAAATTGTACTTGCTTGAGTAGATGGTGTTTGTACATTAATATTCCTGCAATTATCGTTCGTTGGGGGGGGTATTTATAATATGCCCAATACATTATATACGATAAAATTTATGTAACTACAAATTAAATACATTCTTTCTCTTTTTGGTTACAGATTGGCATGTATAATTAAATTGGTGTTGAATGGACTGCATAATAAATTTCAATTCAGTTTAATTCAGAATGTTTTTATTAACGCGCAGGCTTCCAGCACAAGTGCCTGGTGTAAAAACAGCACAAAAACAATAGAAATGCACAAAAACGGAACACTAAACAAAAGAACAATAGAGCATAAAATAATAATAATAATGATAATGATAATAATAATAATAAAGGTAAATAGGCTAAGGGTGTTTTTTTCTGATTGAAAGAAGGAATAAAACTAATTGGTCATAACTATTGTTAAAAGAAGACGATGCCAAGGTCGTACAAACACAACAAAATTTCCACAACATTTTAACCTTTCGAAGTCTAGTTTTTAGTGTTTCCGCATGTTTTCCATATAGAAATAACTATGTTGTACAGATGTAAAGGGATATTATTTTACCTGACAATTCACTTGTACCGTTTCCCTTGACGGCAGCAGCGCTGCTGTCAATGCTATTCCAGTTTACTCTGAGTCGGGGTCCAGGCATTATAGTTATGTATACTGCAGGTAATATTAAGTTTCTATTCGCCATGTTTAAAGAGGGTAAAGGAAGTTTATTCCATAGGCTCGCAGCCCTGTGTTATTGGAACGAAACATATTGTTCTTTACACATCGAAGTTTTATGAATTATGCGACCCGACGTGAAGGGACCAGCAACAGTTTGCTGATAAAATAATTTCCATGTTTGAATATACATATGTGTGCTTATTGACAAAATCTTCACCATTAGGATTTTACGTAAGTTTATTTGTTGAAATTGTACTTTACATGAGACAATGCTTCAGTTAGTATGTCGTATTAAATTGACGTTTTTAAGCTAAGCTGTTATGAATATCTCCTCTTGATATCCACTACTTGGCTACCCACATCGTCCAGGTACCGAATTCGGGGAGTTGTCCTTCCTATGCACGTACATAATTTGCAGCGGTTGGGTTAGGAAATGACTGTCGTCAAAATTCAGTGGTAACGGATGGGGGTATGAGAGGGGAAAGGAGAAAAGCCGAATTAAGTTGATAACACATATTGTGTGCTGCCGCTTACTGTGTGCAGGATGGACATTTCTTATCATAAGCTTCATCTTAAATTATTTTCTGCTGCAGATATTACATATAATATCTTCAATCTGGTCGTTTCATTGTTTGTTATTCTGACATAATCCGTGAATTAATTTTCTTCCAGATATTCGTACTAATGTTAATTGAGAATTAAAAGGGACTAGTAATTGTCGATATCCGTCCTTTGTTTTTTTAGCCTACTGCCTTTGCCTTAAAGAATTTCTTTGACCTTGAAAGCGTGAAGCGTCCTTTTTATCTGGGCTAATTTTGTTTTTCAAGCATATATGACCTCTCAAAAAATACACGACATCTCAAAACTATGTACGACCTCTCGAAAACATGTACGACCTCAGACAACAGAAAAATGAGCAATTTCACATACTTCGCACGAGATTCGAAACCAAGATTCCAATATCTGAGTGGTTTTGGAACCTTCAGCCGAACCTCACTCACTGTACGGTCCTTCAGTCCTCACAGCTCGCTGTCCTCTGTATAACGAAATGAGTGCATTTTAGGACCTTGAAAATGAGGGACTTCAAAATTCCAGCATCGTTGAAGGGCTGGGCCATTTGATGCTTTAAAATCACGTGACGCGTAATTGTATTTCAAAGGCATGTGACCACTGGAGGGATCTCCTGCAGAATACTGCTAGGAAAGAGTTGGTCTCGGAGAATTAACTGTTCGATATTCGAAAAATGTGCTTAAAATTGTAAAAAGATACGCAGTTCTTCGTTCTGTGGTCGATTTAAAATTGCCAGTGTACATTTACATTTCGCCCAATCGTGGCGAACGTAGTGCATCCAGCATTGATATCTCAGCATTGTTGCGAGACAGCTGTTTATGTATCTGGAGGTGCCACGAATAATACAAGTACATTATTTTAATCCAAATGTCTTATATTACAAATTGAATTTCAACCTTTTAAAGCCCAGTGGTTCCTTTCATATCACCAGGTTTAACATTAAACATTCTGCGTCCTGACCGCACGTTGTACTAAGTGAAAGTATAGAAGGTTGTTAGGATAGCCGAGAAGGTATAAACATTATGCTAACGCTAATGTAGTGTTTGTGTACTCGTCTAAAACAACTATATTTATTGGTAGAATATAGAGCATTTTCTACATAAGGTACAACTACATGTTTTGGCGATTGATAATAGCCATCTTCAGGCTGTACATGAAGTACTTATTAAGAAATTATACAAAACATACCTGGGCTGTTTATATGGGGTAGGGAGGGGATAAAGTGGGCACGAGATCTCGTATCTGTCATAAAGGTTGGGCGTGTGGTTTACATGGGGGGGGGGGTCTATGCTGTTACCAAGTTATGTCTAAGCTTATTATAGTTAAAGCTATGGTTGGTAACCTATTATGTTTGTATGTGTTGTGTAATTACACTAAAATATAAAATATACAATGTACAATAATATGTAGCACCTGTGACTAAAATTTAGGTTTATAAACTTACTCTAGTTGTTAGCAGTATCTTACTGTTTGACATAGATAAGGCTAATGTCTTAATAATCTCCTCTGTACAATTTCATATGTGGAGTTATAATTCTCCTTATCTTTTCATTTCTCATACATTAGTTTTTTTTATAGAACACAACGGGGATGACCAACCTCATGATTATTACTCTAACGCTCCAAAATGTTACGTTATGTGTGCGCTGTCTGTTTTGTTACATGTTTTCTGCTGGTTATTTTCCTAAAGTGAAAAACAGCGACATGCATTCATACGCTGCGTGCAATTTGGGCTGTGTGCTGTCGTCTGAACTTTGTTTAGCGAATTGTTGAGCGTACTGTAGTGTCTGAAAGCTTCCTGTCTGTTGCGAAACATTCACTGCTTGACAGTCAGCCAACTAAGCCGTCTCCACCTAGATGCAAATGCGTATAGGATTACCCATCCAGCCTAAATGAGTGGAAAGAACATATGCACATCATCTGGGCACTGAAGGCAGAAGAATAGCTCTCGTATGCCCTGATGCAGTATTTTTAATTAAGTTTTCATAAATTCCGTTTCTTGTGGTACGTGGGAGACGCAAGATTTTAGTTTTGTAATGTTATTCCTGTTTCATTTTGTATACAGAAGTTGGAAAATACGCATTACTACAGATAGACTATGCTCATCTTTTACCTACTCCAGATTCAAGGTTACGAGTAGCATGATTTGACTGTCGCTGAACCATTTAATACCAAGATAATCTGAATTTGTATAAAGATTTAGCTCGTACCGCGCAGTAAACAGTCCAACTACATTATAAAAATCAATCAGTTAGTGTTGTATACGGAAACATTTGCTGTTTGTTCTGAGATCCATGTGTTCACATGGATACACTATGTGGGCTGAACATAGGATTCTTTGAGTATTAAACCTGGCGGTACATAGGGTAACCCCTGGGCTTTTGGGAGATAATCGTGCGATTTCAATCCCAGAGTGTACGCAGTACATGGCCTTCCGTGACAAGATAATTGCACGTGTTAAATTTATCGCTTGGAGAGGCCGTGGAAATACCACGGAACTGGTAACTCAGGAGCGCATCCAAGTAGGGTGGGGGCGACCGGGCTGCAGCCCCCCTCCCCCAAAATTGAAATTTACGAAACACAGGTTTTTAGACATTATTATATTAAACGTTTTACGTAATTTACACTTCAGCCAAATTAAGCCACCGAAATCGGCTGCTGAATAGTGCATTAGGATTATGAAAAGTAAAATAAAAAACCTATGGAGTTTTAGATGAAATTAAAAAAAAAAGATTAAATTTTGTGACTTCAAATAAGTGAGTGAATCATGGAACATGTATTTACGTTTATGGGTCTGTAAATGCAGTTGCAAACAATGTTATTTTGCACTTGTACTTAACGACATAATTTTCATAACATAGTTTTTTAAAATCAGGCATAAAATTACATATGGCTTCAGGGTCAGTCCCTCCACCTCAATAAAATATTTTTAAACACTAACAAAATGCACTGATTAAAATACAATTCAGCAGATCACGAAAGTACACTCCGTAAGATGGAAGGGAGGGCGAATAGCGCCTGAAGTACCTGTAGGACCTACAAACCTTTGTTGTTGAAAGCTCCCTGTTGATGGCACCTTTGTGCCAAAACATGTAGACGTTTGCACCTGATATGAAGAGTGTTTTATGACCTGTTTTATTGTATTTTAATTAGTGAACTTTGTTGGGTTCTAAAAATTTGGATATAAGAAAATGCAAAGTGTGAATAAAACGGCAATCCCAATGAAAAGTTCTGGCTAAGCACCTGTGACTGCCTGTCACTGTGCTTTATTTCGGGATATTCATGATTAACGTACGGAACACACGGGTGTATAAGAGTGAGTCGCCTTGAGATGATGGGTTTATATTTCCTGCAGAAAGCAAGCAGACGGAACAGTAGGCACAATTATTGCTAGCGATACGTAATGTGAATCGTTGCGTAATGTGTTTTTTCGTTTCTTTTCAGGTAAGTGAAGAGCCATCTCTCGCAAACTACAACAGTGGTAACATTTGTACGAAGAACTTCTGAAGGCACTTACCTCGCAGACTGTGTTAATCTGTAAGGTAAAGCGACCGTCAGTTGTTTTGTAAGAGTCTTAAACCACGTACGGGACAATGGTAGGCTCGTGTATCGAAATGTGTATATGTATGTAGCACTACTTACTAAGCAGCTTACTTGTTTTTAGGCGCGTTCGCAAAATTGTGAAAGGTGCCCATTAGCTTCGTCATATCTGTCTGCGTCCGTCCGTCCGCATGGAATACCTCGGCTCCAGCTGGACGGATTTTCATGAAATTTAAATTTTAGGATTTCTCGAAAATCTGTCGAAAAAAATTCAGGCTTCATTAAAATCTGACAAGAATAATGGATACTTTACATGAAGACCAATATACATTTCTTATCATATCTCGGTCATTTCTTCTTAGAATGAGAAATATTCTAAACAAAAGTTGTAGAGACAAAACACTTATTTTTTATACAATAACATGTTTTTTTAAATCGTGCCTTTCATGAGGTAATGTGGAAAAATACAGTATTATAGACCCGGACAGGCTACAGATGACAATATGGCGCATGTGCGTTGCATGCTGGAAGACTAAGGCTACAAACACACAATTAGAATATGTTATATTTATTGCTCTTCCACTCCAGCAGTTGTTACACGAACACACTTCAGTGTTACGTCATACGTACACTGCTTATCTTGTTTGATTTAGTTGCGCTGTCAAAATATACATTGTGTCCAAAAAGCCCTATTCTTATTTTAAAAGTTCATCACATTATAACCAAAGCAGCCAGAAACAGGCACTCTTCTGAAAATTGTTCCTTAACTCAAATATGTTCATGCACTGTGAATTTGCTTGCTTCATCCAGGACTCAATCCGCGAAGAAAAAAACTACATTGGGTGTTATTCTGTGACGAATCCACTTGCCAAGTGTTAGGGCATGTTAAACGCCATAATGTTAAGATGCTTGGTACTGAGAACCCACGTACGACGCATGAACACATTCATAGTAATCCAAAGCTAAACGCTTCTTGTGGGCTCGTCCACTATAGGGTGGTCAGCCCATGTTTCGTCTATGGAAAGACCTTCACATGGGATGTCTATCTTCACACACTCGTGTTAGAATTGCAGCCATTATTCACTTTCCAACATGCATGAAAGTACGCCCCCACACTGCAGTAACAATGTGTGATGGAACATTTTCTGGAAGATGGATAGGTCGTGTTGGTCCAGTCTACTGGGCACACGCTTCCCTGATATCACGCCTGTGGATTGTGTTTACAGACTATCTGAGAATGACATTGCAAACTCGTGGAAGTATAATCGAGGCAGTAGGAAGTGTGCAGAAAAGAATATTGACCCATACGTGGGCAGAGCTTTTCTTTCAGCTTTATGTGTTCAGGGCCACTAGGGGCTCCCATGTTGACGTGGGCTAAAACAAAAGTGCACTTTCTGACTTAAGGAGCAATTTGGAAAAGACTTCATATTTCTCTCTCTTCTGATTGTCTTTTAATAAAAATTGTGAAATGGGAACATGGCATTTTTGGAAACACTACACATTTGTTGCATTTGTATTCATTAAATGACTTACATTTATTATATATATATATATATGCGGTGATTTCTTGGAGGTGAGAACACGATTTTTAATTTTGTGAATATTCTGCTAAAAGTTGTGATCCTATTTGTGGTTTAGAAGGTTGGATTTGGGTACTATAGTTTTCTCTTCCATAGAGTATGTTCAAAACGAGGCGTGAATGTGATATTTAAATGCATAGACATTTTATGAGACGTGGATGAAGTAAAATGAATTAAAACGAAGACATTAAAATTACACTAGTGTGGGAAGCGTTGTGTCGCTATCCGTTTCTCCGTAAGGAAACCCCTACAGACTACACTCTAAAATTGTTCTTCTGTCTCGTAAAGTGTATCGGCCCCGTGTGTGAAGGAAACCACTGCAACACTATTGTAAATAGAAACCACTGCAACACTATTGTAAATAGAAACCACTGCAACACTATTGTAAATAGAAACCATCCCCGCACACACGTATTGGTGTTAGTAGAGTCTCTTTATTGCTATTCTTATACGTCTGGGTGTTTCAGGATCATCGTCAGGGTAGGCTATATATTTACACAAGCGTTACATGATTTGATAATATGTACAGTAATTATCAAATACTAATTATTGTTATATTTTACAACATGCTAAAGAATTACCTACTTGTACACTACTTTATTTATTATTGCAACTGTAGTTCCTTTGCTATAGTCAGTATCCTGAGGCAGATTTTTGTAATGCTGGTCCTGCAGACATTCACCATACATCACAGAAATTACTGAATTACACACATAATCATGTAACAAATATTGTGTAGACAGATGGATTAGTACATTCATTTCTAATTCCAACGCATGCACGTCTGTCACAGAAATATGGTCTTATATTGCCCCTAAATATTCCGTCATTATTTACGCGTTCTTCAAGGCGTTAATACGCATAAACAACCGACTAAAATATAAAGGTTTACGAATTGCTTTTGCGACGTGTTATATTTTATTAAGTTCAAAATGTCAGTGTAAAGCTCCATGAAGATGGTGTAAATGGTAACGAAATATGTAGTAACAATATAAGAACATATATTTGTGTCAGATATGCATTCGTTGGTATTATGAATGAATGATTGAGTCAAGTTGCACGGAATAAACAGTTTCAAAATAAAGGTGGATTAATAACCTAAATAAAGCAAACTGAAAAAAGGAAGGATTATTCAGCGTTAGAGTGGAAGTCGTATTGACCTGTGATTTTCCGCTATACTGGGTTTTGGGAAATACATTGACGTGCAGTCAGGAAGTAGCTGGAATGCTTTTTGGGTACCTGCCCGTTTCACCAGAGTGCCTTTTATCGTGTTCCCAAGCACGGCAGGTTTATAGAATAGACAGCCTGTATCCACCTAAATATCTCGTGATAACAGTCGTCGACGGAGACACGATAAAAGGGACATTGCATATTAATGCAGTGATTCATTCACCTGTCAGTATATTGTGTCAGATGACATTCTTTAAACGTAATTGTGTGTTTGTTAGTGTTGCTTGGCTGGTGTTGTTACAAATCATAGTGATTAAAGAATGCATTTATAGTGAACACCACGTCATTGCAGGAGTAACAAATTTACATATCCATGGTTTAGCCAATTGAGATTTTTTACACAAAAGTACAGCATGTCTACAGTGTAGGTGAAGATTTTGAGGACTTGTAATTTTACATTGAGAATTAGCCTGGAAGACGTTTTTAGTATTGAGGCAGGATTACAGTTTTAAACTTGTTATTTTTAGAAGCCAACAGTTTGCACACACAGAATAAACAAATTATACATATAATACAGCCTGCGCTCCTATAGCCCCAGTCCCGTGCACGGCAACCAAACACACAGGCACAAAATTAATTTTGGATTGATATTATTATACGTACGTGTTTGGGCCCCATCGATGAATCATAGCAGTCTGTCTGTATTTAGTGAGTGGAATTCCACATACGTACAGGCCATTGTGCCACATTATGCAATATCAACAGGATTTGAATATCTATTATTAGAATTAATTATAAATTAAGATTATAATACATTTTTTACTAAATGTTAAGGCGGTCTGCTAAGCACGTAAACTCTATACTGCGAGTTTTAATCACACGTTTGGTCAACTGATGTATTCTACTTTATAATAAGCAGTGATATTTTATGGCATCTTGTTTTGTATTTTGTATATGTAAACTGTCTTCATTAGGTTTTGAATGAAACTTGTGTCAGGCGTTGCTCACTGAATAGGGCGATTGACTGCCAAAAAATATAGGAAAAAAGATTGTATACTTTATATATATATTTTGTATTTCAAAATTGCTGGTTATTTAAAAAATGAGAAGAATGTTATATTGCACTAATGAAAAGTATCCGAAATTACGGTTTGTTCGCATAGATGTAAGTTAGTAGTTCTTTCACAGAGGAAGGCAGATACAGATTCAACAATCTTGTAATGACACTAGACGAGGAAGTGCCTGCCTACCAGTGTGTGGGACGTGGGTCAAGTTACCGAAGGAGCATGCACACACACACACACACACACACACACATACACATAAATACAAACATACACTCACATAAATACCTACGTGTCGTGTTTTCTGTACGACAGAAGTGAGATGGAAAAGCAAAGCAGGTGCACAACATAATGTCTGCACACAAAGAACAAACCATTGCATGATCTACTCGTATAAGCCGTCACTTTCAATACTGAAGGATTTACTTCGCCAAGTTATTTAGTCAAAATACATATTATGGCATCGAGATGTTATGTCCAGCGCCTTTTCAACCCGTAGATAGCGGACAACATTTTGCTCGCAGAACAGTATTATGTTACCTGTGGATACTTTTGCACTGAGAGAAGGTCTTTTCACCCCTTCCTTGGTAAGGCCGAAATAGAACCCCGAAACAATTTCTAAAACTTTTGAGCTATTTATTTATGAGTACATACATTAAATTATTCATTCGTTTTGTACAAATGGGCTAAAAACTGCGTCGCAACATTTTTTATAAATGTATCCTATTATTATTAGTAGGTATATTTTATTGCGCCTAGTGTATATAAAATATACAGGTAAAATTATGTGTGATTATAGTGTACATATTCATATTCTTCAAATTGTTTAACTATTATTATTTTATCAAATTCTTCTTTTGATGTAGTCAGGAAAACGTCGTAAGATACTCTTTGCAAATCTTCCGGAGTTTTTTGATAGTATTTTATTATTGTATTTATGTATTCCGTACAGACGTTTGTTCGACAAAAATAAAAGCCCAAAAGATGGTGTTACTTGGAATTTCGAAGCGCAGATAGGGCATAATACAGCGTTAAAGTGACTCATGGTGTAGCTTCTATGGGATCAGTGGCGGTCTTTTAGGGACGTGTTTAATTCTAAGGGTTTTACTAGCTAAGTTACTGTTAACGACTTAACGAAGGCTCTGGTGTTTAGTCTTGGTACTTTACTAACGACTTCTTGGTTATTATAGCCCGTCATTTTTATACTCCTCAACGTATCTTGGTTATTAGGGTCAGTAGCCAAATTATTAGTCGGTAGCCATATTGTTACAGTCTCTAGGCATATTGTTAGTCAGTTTCCGTGTTGTTACAGTCAGTAGCCACGTTGTTCGTCAGTAGCCATATTGTTACAGTCAGTAGCAATGTTTTTACAGTCAGTAGCCATATTATTAGTCAGTAGTCATATTGTTACAGCCAGTAACCATATTGTTACAGTCAGTAGCCATATTTTTACAGTCAGTAGCCATATTTTTTATAGTCATTAGTCATATTGTCACAGTCAGTAGTCGTATTTTCACAGCCAGCAGCGTGCCAGATACATGTATACCGTAAATTTCTTTTATATCAGTGCCACATGCTTCCTATTGAAGCCATAAATCAACTCTCATATCACAGGATCTGGTAGCAGCATCTTATGTAAATTACAAAACTGATGGCGGTGCTAATTACAGAAATACTTTCATATAGACCTAAAGTGGACAAATCACTGATTCCTGAACATATTCACCCGGAGATGAAGTACTTTGATATTGAAAGTTAATAACCAGAAACTAAGAATGGATACAAGATGTTTCGGTGTGTTATTAGTCATGCTGATGTAGGTGTGATGGTAGTCTCAAATTTAGCCATGCCCAACCTCGACAGTCTGAAAACCTGCAGTATCACTCAGTCTATATAAGTGAAGAGATTTTATGCTTTTGCGGGGGAAGATCTTGAATTATGCTACCACTGGTGTTGGTGGCTACATCAAAGCATACACGTAAGTTGGTTGATCTAATGAAATTAATTTGCAGAGTAATGAAAAAGCAAATAATGTTCTGTTGAATCACTATAGGCCTGGGAGCGTGGACGGCGCAGTCGGTATAGTAACTAGGCTAGGCGGTTTCCCGAAAGGGGCAAGATATTTTAATCTTCCCTAGAACGTCGTGACCGGGTCTGGGCCCATACAGGCTTCTATTCATTGCGTGCGTGGGGTTCTGTTGCAGAGGGTAGAGCGACCGGCTCGTGAAGCTGCCCACTCACCACCTAATGTCGAAGTTAAAGGATAAGATAAGCTCTACCTCTAGGCCTTTATTGCGTGGACAGTGACGGCATTACCTTTACCTTGTACATGAGTGTATAGCTAGGGTAAATTAAAATACTTGGGCTCCCCACTAAAGCGAATAAAATCAGCACTCTTTTCCGCTGTCCTAAGCCAGTTTAATCCACTTAACATTTTCGTGTGTAATTTATTATCTCAGGTTGCATATCTTGAATTAACTACCGTAGTAGTGCTCTCGGAACAGAAATGTGATACGACGTCGCAGTTGATGGGTAGACGGTGATCGTGGAGAGTGGATTTTGTGAGTACGGTAATGGACTTATATTTTTATCTTGGCTGCTGTGTACAGGTCAGCTCTTTGACACAAACATTGAACTGTAGGAGACAGCGATATTTTACATTGTAACATGGAAACTTGCTGTCAGTTGCACAAAGAAAAGTGCCTTTGCTGGACAGTACACATCCAGCCACTTTATTAAACTCCTTATGGCATATTTATTGCAGCGTGAGGTGGAATACACTGACAACCAGAAAGTTTGCGCAAGGCTGGTCCACCGCTGCACACACACACACACACACACACACACACACACATGGCTATCATTCTGGTGACCTCGTGACGCCAGGGATCAATACTTGAAAACGAGGGGATTCTTCACGGAGACAAATCGCAGCAGTATTGGGTGCTTCGTAGGTTTTGAAGGCTGGAAATTTCATGGCCTGCACCGATACTTGCTGAGTGGTGGCTTCGTCTAGGAAGTTCAGGGTTCGGTTCCACATCCTGACTCAGTTTAATTTATTCAGAATTTTCTCGACACAATTCATGACACCCCACGTTTTTAAAAGAACCCATTATTTTGGACTCGAAGCGCATGACTCTTTTGCCGAAGTGTCCTGTTGCACGAACCTTGGATAGGGCCTTAACTAAACTAGCCAGCATTTCGTGTTTCCTTGGCCCAGTTTGTCCTTGTTTAGGCTGTAGATGTTTGTTGTGCTTAAGTCAGTATCGTTTTCGGCTGGTTGATTAAAACTATAAGCCGTAGTCGGCGATCTCAAAGGAGACATGGTGTGCTTTCTGTGGGGTGGGAACAAATTTTAAATGTTAATTATATGGACGTTATTTTTCAAAGGACGAACTAATTAGGTAACAATCTGATTCCATAAAGCAGAGTCCTTCTTGAGAAGCTTATGTACCTTCGGCTAGTCACGGAGCCCAATATTCTATGGAAGCCGGATTTTCGTTACCATGTCAACAATAGCCAGTCACTTGTCCCTACCCCGAGACATATTAGTCTTATCCACCCTCCCTCGGCCTGTTTCTTTAAGGTGTATTATAATATTCTCCCCTCTTGGCCTATATCTTCCAGCTAGTGTTTGTCCTTCAGACCAACAATTTCTATGTATGATTTCAGGTTTCCGGCGCGACGTAGATGAGATCTGCGTTTTTCTGGGCTATTATGCAGGAAGTAGTGGTAATTCCTTACCGACGTTTCAGGACAACCTATTGGTCCCATCTTCAAGGCCCAAGAATCTTTCTTGGATGGAACCGATAGTTTGTCCCGAAATGTCGGTAAGGAATTATCTCTGCTCGGTGTGTAATAGCGCAGAAGAGCACACTTCTCACCTATGTATTTCTCTTCCCTTCCATAACTTCCACATGCTCCAGAAATGCCACTCTGTTTGAAGACTTTTGATAATGACTACAAATCATGAAACTGTTCATTTCGCGATTGTAGCCAACCTCCTGTTACTACCTCCCTTTGAAGCCCAAATATATTTCTCAGCACCCTATTGTCAAACACCGTTGCCTGTGATCTTCCCTTAATACCAGAGACCAATTTCCGTACCCATAAAAGACAGCGGATATAGTATAGTTCTGTATAGTTCAATTTTCATGTTTTTAGGTAGCAAATAGGGAGACAAGACTGGTGAACGAATGTTAGCAGGCATTGCCCGAATTGATCTTCTCTTAATTTCTGTACACATATAGTTTCGAGTTGTTAGTGTAATTCCCATATATTTTAAGTTTAACACATTTTCAAATGATTTATTATCTGTTGTATTCTTTCTTTTGGGTGACTACTTGGCGTCTGAACTTTATATGTCGACGTTTCGGAACACTCTGTTACATCTTCATACGCGGTGTAAGCAGAAAAAAATAACCGGGTTGAGATTGTTGAGGTTTTCGAACGGAAAAATGTTTGGCTCGAAAATAACCTGAGCCCCCCCCCCTCCGATTGGCATATAAAGTTCAGACGCCCGGGAGTCACCCAAAAGAAAGAATACAACATTCAGAACAGGACGAAAATTTGAAATCAAGATTTATTTTCTGTCTTTATGCCTTGATTTTGTCGTTATTCTGTTCGTGAGACACGAATATTGAAGAATTCGTGACTCTTATCTTATACAGTTTCATTCTATATCTCTCACGGTGCAAGTGCTTTGGATTAGGAGACACACGGAAATTGAGTGCGTTGGGGGGGGGGGGGGGGGGGGGGGGCCCCCACCCCTTTTTATTTTCCCCCCCGTTTTTAAATGGGAAAAAGGAAGGGGGGGGGGGGTTACTTGAGTATTTTTAATTTGCGTCAATGAACTTAATAGGTAAAAGCGTTTCGTAAGGGAGTTTTGAGAGTATTCAGCATATTCCTGCGTTTTAACACGGAACCTCCTAAACACTTCTTTTGATCTCTTTGGGATTCTCTGTTTTGATATTCTACCCAGGATCAGGCTGTTCTAACGTAACGCATGTGTTTTAACGTTTTATGTCAGCCTGACTATAAGTGTTAGGAATCCTGAGAATGTTTCGTGACCAACTGTCCTTTCCAATCTATCTTTTTTAATTAATTACCCTAAAATTCTGTGCTATATAACCTACTCGACTAATACAACATCGTTCATAAGCCAATGATGGTGGTGACGATTGAAGACGTAAAGGTGAAGTTTTTCCATTTCGCAAACACTCTGTGCTATAGAGGAGTATAGGGGAGTGGATGTAAAGCTCCACGTGTTCTAATTCTCACCTGGTCACCGGAGGGAGGTTGAGCGGTCAGTTGTACTCCGGCTGCTTTACCTGCATGGTGATGATGGTAGTGGTGGTGGTGGTGATGATGACGATGATGATGATGTTGATGCAGGTATTAAGCCTGCTGATCTGAATATCCTCCCTCGGTGTATGATGCATAAAGGAAAATCCGATTGCTCTCAGTGCGGTCCGTTTTTGAGTCAAGCATTGTTACTTCCTTCACAAGGACAGACGCCGGCCTGTCTGGTTCGTGCAGCATGCAACGCCTGGCGTCCTCGCAGCCACATGACACAGAAGGAAGGGGAAGTTTATCGGCCAACCGATCGCCAGAACAAAAAGGGCAAAATGCCACATAAAAATCAATTTCTTTAAAGAAATGCTTCTGAACTCTAAGTACTTAGGTGTTCCCCACTTTTGTTTCATGCCTCTAGTGTTGCATATCTGCATTCACTGATCTGCCATCGAAGCTGTATAATGTAGGTAATGCGACCGTGGGTAAATAAGTTAATTATAAAACACTATTTATACAGGGCCTTCCTCCTCCGAAGAACACAGTGTCTCTTTTATCGTGTCGCTGAGCACAGCAGATGTAATGGGACATCCCAGCGGAAACAAGCTTGCTGTACAATAAAGGTGCTATGCTCGGGGGACACCATAAAAGCGACACTTGAGTTAGTCATTCCAGCTAACTAAAGGAATGAGCTCTAGGTGGTGGATATCTATTGTTTCACGCTGAAAGTATTCCGGGCAAACAGTTTCGTTATTTTCAGCGAGTTCTCGTGTTCTTAGTACGGAAAAGATTCAGTGCGGGTCGAGTGATGATAATTAACCAGACAGGCAACGTACGTGTAACGTAACATTGTGGCATGTTCGTTTAACCATTTTTGCAGTGGAAAATTGATGTTTTACACATTGTTGGTGTATGTCTGTAGCCTCAGTTATCCAGCACGAAATGCGCATGCGCCATATTGTCATCTGTTGCCTGTCCGGCTGTACAATATTTTTCCACATTATCCCATAAACGGCACGATTTTCGGGAAAAAAATGTTTGAGCATAAAATGTGTGTTTTTGTTTTCTCTGCAACTTCTGTCTGAAACATTTCTCATTCTGAGAAGAACTGGGCGAGATATAATAAAAATTGTATATTGGTCTTCACGTAAAATACCCGTTATTCTTGCAAGATTGTAATAATAGTTGAATTTTCTATATAGACTTCGAAAAAATACTCAAACAGCACATTTTAAGAATTTAAGTCCAGCTGGAGGCAAGTTGTTCTATGCGGACAGACATGACGAAGCTAATAATCGCTTTTAACAATTTAACGAAAGCGCCTAAAAGTGGAAAGGGTATATCAGGGACCAGTCGTCTTTAGAAAAACGGTATTTCGGGGTTAGTGAGAAAAAGATTGGGTATAGCCGTAAACTCTAACGGATAGTCATAACCACTTGAGGATAGCCATGATCATTTAGGGTATGGCCACGTACATTTCAGAGCTGTCTGTAAACTCTTGGTGACAGCCATACCCATGTACATTTACACTGGGGATAGACATATACACTTGGGGGCTAGCCATAACATTTTGGGGGTAGATATGAACAATCAGGGGATAACCATGTCAGCTTAGGAAGGGCCATGCACACTTGAGAATACCACATCAGTTGGGGACTAGCCATAAACATCTGGTGATGCTCTGAAACCATAGGGGATAGCCATGCACATTTGGGAGATAACCTTATGTACTTGGATATAACCATATACACTTTGGGATAACCATAAACACTTACGATATAGCCATATATACTTAGGGCTAGCCATAAACACTAAGGGGCTAGCCCTAACCACGTGAGAAAAAGACTCGCCACTTGGGGATAGCATTATGCGCTTAGGGGATAGCCATTAGCACTTGCGGATAGCCATTCACGTTTGGGAGAACACCATACACGTTTAGGGGAGCGCAATAAACAACTTTATATAAAGGTAAATATATTACAACGGGATATGACATTTAAAAAAAATTGGATATCCGTAAACACTTAGGGAATAGCCGTAAACACTTGTGGATAGCCATAAATACTTTGGCCAGGACATCTAGTCGCCATACCGAGTCTGACACTCTTGGTATACCGAATACGAAGCAGGACAATGAGGTCGCGTTCCAGTCCCAACAGTATTTTATGCGCTCACAGTACACGGTTTTCTTCCATTGCTGGAACATTGGTGTTGCCTAATGATGCCAACGCGTGTCTGTAACATTTCGTGTTAGATACTTTCCCGACCGACCACTCCATCACATATTCGTGCCACATCGCCGTTTTCTGACGTACACTGTGGCTTCAGACGTTCTTGTATTTAGGATTGCCAGGTTTCTGGACTTTTTCCATCGCGTCTTATTAAAATAAGGGAATACTTTTCCCAAAGCTGGAATACCGGTTATCGGCTGTAAACGTCGACGATCGAAAGAGTCCAGAAACCGAGCGATCTAAGTGTAATGTTGCACCTCGTCAAAACTCTTTAGGGTTGGCTTTATTTCTGTGAGGTGAACAGCCACGAATTTCGCGTGAGGATTGAGCCACTGCATAGAATGCCAGAGGGGTTATTCTCAGAATTTCGAATAGGTAAGATCCTAGTTCAGATCTGAGCCGAAATGCCAGCCATGGGGTCCACACAACTTCCTATTTAATGGGTGCCGGGGACGCTTTTCTCAGGGATAAAGTGGTCGGGGCTTGAAGCTCTTCACCTTTGTTATGTGTCGAGGTTAGGTATTCGTGGAGATATATCACCACTCCCTCTCATGCCATAATGGGACAAATTGACATGTACTTTACCACGTTAGTAGCAGTTAGCAGGTCATGAACAAAATCGGTAGTGCATCATTACAAATGCGATGGTGTGCGTCATCCCTGATAAGTATTATTAGTCTCCTACAGAAGCTGTTTGTGACCGTCCAAGAGCTCCTCTTCCTTCTGAGGCAATCCGTTGTATTCTCTTAGCACTGTGATCGATGGCAGCACAAGCAAGTCAGGCAGTGTCTCGCTCTGAAGTCACTTTACAGTAACGTGTCACGCTTCGATACATCTTTCGTCGAATGGGGCATGTTCGTGCTGTACACAATCGATCCTTGTTCAGTGCCGAATGGGTGATTCCCAGAGCTTTCTGTTTCCTCCGGTGTTGGTTCGGATTTATCTATTTTTTGTTTAACGACGCCCTCAATAAGTGAAGTCTATACAGCGTCGAATAAAACGATGACTGAGGAATGATGTGGGAAGTGATACGCATGCATGTGCAAAAAAAAAACGGTAATTTATCTCTTTGAGGGCTAATGTTAACCGGAATTATATTTAAATATTCAGTCCGTACCGCGCAGTAAACACACTCCTCAGTTGTAAAAACCAGTCAGTTAGTGCTGTATAGGGAAATAATCGCTGTTTGTTCTCAGATCCATACAAAACACATACACTTCTCTACCTGTGAGATATTAAAATTTGGAAAGGTGGAATTTTTATGCTACGTACAGACTACTCTGTTTAGACTGCAGCTGTTCGTCACTCGTCTTTGACGGAAACTGATTTAAGTTTTCCTTTCTGACTAAAAACAGAATGCCGTTAAGCCAGTGGCCAGCCTGCAAGTATGGAATTCGGATCTATCCATTCATTATAGCAACCATTACAAAGAAAGGGAGGCCATTTAGAATAGAACAAATAAAAAATGAACCTTATTAACCTTGTCTGGGGATGTCCAAGGGAAAGCAAATCTATGTGTGATGTTTCATGTGGTAGTGGAATTTCTGAAAGTGCAGCACATTAAACGTACTAAAAATCAGTATTTTCCCATTAACACTACTGACACATACATAACAGTAACTTACTAAGTGCGAATTTTGAAGTTTTCTTAGCGCCGTGGCTGAGGATTCCGCTCTTATGGAATGTGATGCTGCGTCACTGTGTGATCGTCAGAATTATGATAAAGCACTGACGCTACGTCATATTGCAGAAGAGCGGATTTGTCAACCTCCCAGATATTTTTAAAATTATATCCCCAAATTTGTAAGAAACCAATCAACTTAAAATTACGGCGTGAAAGAGTCAATGACTTTGACTGTACAGTAGCTGCTTTGGCTGATCGAACTGAATTTGTTTGATCCGATTGATATTTGAGTGATCCAGCTAAGAATTTGTTTGACCCGATACTTTGCCCTGAATTTAGCAAGCTGCAATACGAGACGCGACGTATTATGGACTGATATGTTATCTCTGACATCTATATTACCGTTTTTATTAGGCGCTTCCGCAACATATATTTTAACAGCAAACGTTTCTGACCACCCACTCCCTCTATAATAATAATGTGTATTGCTTCTCATTGCAATCCCCCCCCTTTATATCTGTCTTAATCTTTAAATTGTGGAGGATATGAATCGTTATATTGGTGTTTGTATTAAGTAATGGACAACTAACAATTCAACAACGCATCTTCTTAATGACAGTACTTTAGTATTTCCGATACAACACCCGCACCCCTACTTGCTTCCATGGTCAATCGGATCGTTCTAATTACGTCACTGGTAGCGTCATAACGTGTTCTGAGGTCAGTTTTGTATCAGCAATACATTTCACTAAGTCCTTTCCACTGCAGACATTACGGCATGTTCTACGCAAGCCTTCCTGTACCCCTCTCACCCCATCCCTACTTTTCACGAACTTAACACACGGCAGCAGTTACAGCCATAGCCAATCGATATATCGACAGGTTGATCGAGGTCTGTCCTTAGCGTAATAATGGTACAAATGCACGGCCTATATTTAGTTTCGAAGTGGGACCGAAAAGGAAGAAGAAAAGAAGTCGATATAAAGTCAGTGTTGTTGACAGTGCTTATCAACACTTTACCGTGGTTTGTAGAGTGATGTCATCTTGAAGAGAACTAGCGTAATAGCAGACCGTGTAGCGTCGAGTGACGGTCTGATGGTGCATATTGAACTGGAAAGAATGTGGAAGTGGTGGTGTCTTATTGTAAGGCACTGCTCTCCTCTACGTCTAGAGTGACTGAGAAGAACCACAACAATTGAAGAATTATCGGTGTTTCGGGTAAGATTCGAAAAGCATACTTTCTGAGCGCTGCCCGCTTCTGGGTTACTACGCAACGAGTAGTGGTAATCCAAGGATTCTTGAACTTTGAAAATGGGACCTATAAGCTGTCCCGAAACTTCGGTAAAGAAATCACCACTACTCGCTGCGTAATAACCCAGAATAGCGCTGTCCTCACTTCGCGGCGGAAGCCTGAATTCACGCATGATACTTTCTGAATACAAGTCAGAAGCGTCATTTACTGCTTGAGCGACCCTAATAAGTTCAAAACTACGTATTATTAAACGTCGTCAAGCGAAAAAACCTTGTTCACAGTGAGCTACAGTTGTGGCTAAGACAGTCTGTTTTGATATTCGCGTCGGAAGTCTGAGTTCTAAGTGCTAATGTGTGGCATTCGACACACGGCGGATGTCCGTCGGGTAACCTAGCTCTCCTGTTTAAATAGTTAGTCTCGAATGTTGTTAGACAGTGTGTTAAAATAGGCATTGTCAGCAATGTCTGAAAAATGGGGACTGCGCGCAAGTCGCTATAACGAAGCAGAATTCCGTTTAAGACTATTTTCATTACATGAATTTAACTTTTAATTGTGAAAAACTTTGTCTGGAAAATTTCAAGGGTATATACAGCATGAAGAATTTTGAAGTAAATGACAAGATAATGTTCATTGGACTTGAATCACTTACGAGTGTATTTTATGAACTGCATACGAGCTTAGTAGCGTTTAACGGTACTAGCTGAATGGCTTGGAAGCTCTATTGACATAAGTGGGCTTCTCTGTCATTAAATAACTCTCCCAGAATTGGTCTGTGGTTATTCTGGAAAAAAACCATTAAAATTTGTGGGAAAGGATGGTTTGTGAACAGAGACCTAGATGAAAAATGTCAGAAATACGAACCGAGAGCATAATTGGGAAACTCCATTAAGCGAAATAATAAAGTTAAAATGTACCTTGTGGAAACGGGGTTTGAAAGTATGACTGGTTTCCAGTATTCATGTCTTGGTCAAATTTTTGGCCTTTTCGGAAGCAGCGATGTTCCATAAAAGCGCGAATTTATACCTCCTAGGCCTGAACAACGCGACAGTACTATTTTTCTATCCAATGCTTATCGAAATGCAAAAGAGCATTGGTTTGTTTGAAGATTCGCAGGCTTTCAGCCCGTTTGTCCTTCTCATAAAAATAATATTAAGATGAAGACGCGTATAGGCATTAGTGGAATGATGGTGACAGGGGAAAAAGTCGGAGTTCTCGGGGAAAAACTGTCTCAGTGCCACTTTGCACACCACGAACCGGTTCAGAATGGAACCCGGGCCTCCGCAGTGAGAGGCCGACGACCAATACTGTAGGCCATATCACGATCTTACTTGATATCAGACTTTGGTCGAAATAATGTATAATACTTAAAAATTTTCTTTTATTACTTGAGTTACTAATACATTTCTTTGGATGTGCCAGGTAACACAGGTTTTTGCAGTGCACATACACTGTATTGTAACAACTACAGTTTTTTTATGCTGTTTATAATGATTTGAAACGTTCTTGTCCTTCACATGTTTTTTATAGCCTTTCGCTCCCACATACAGTTTCATTCTTGCTCTCCTCCAACCTCAGTTCTCCTTTTTTCACCAAGTTTTCCAATTTACTTATAATTTTGTACACAAAGATACCAATTTTTTTCTTGTTCAGTGACATTTTTGACAGTGAATGTCTTTCTGAATGTTGTTTCCTCGTTGATATGCAGCCATTTGTTGTTCAGGATCTCCTCTCTCCACTCCTGTGTTGCTGGACATTGCACCAGTACGTGGGATTCGCTTACGTGCATTACTTTAGTTCCTGCCGCATAGGGAACAAATTTCTTGCCATTTACAATAACCAACAGGTTCTGTACATGGAACTGATCATTCTCTACTCGGCGTCAGCGGTGACACACAAATACAATGCAACAAAAAACAGGAAGTTTGTTGTTATAACAAATGCTGAACATCAAATTGGCACTGAAACCTAAGAAAGTAAATATAAGATTTATAACGTAAAATGTGAGAGTTGTCACCAACCGTTTGGAAGACACTCCTATAAGGATCTTCAGTCTGCTGTCTGGGTGTAAGGAACTGCTTTAGCGAAGAGGATTTGCATCGTGTTCAGCATCCAGATTTCTTCTCGTGACGTGTGACTGGAGTCTTGTTAAGACTTTTCGTATACACTAGGCTCTAGGACGTGTGGATTTAGAAACCAAGTAGGTAAAGAATCAGAAAGGCAGACGTCTTGGAAAAGCTTTCCCCCGTTGACTTGCAGAAGTCTGTAGCGTCTAGATGTAAGGATATCTGAAGTTACAGAATTATGAGAAAAAAGTTGAACAATGTCTACTGTTTGTAAACGCAGCTTTTTGGTTCCAAAGCATGAATAAACTTATAGGTCATATACCAGCAAAAGAAACGTAAATGTACAGTACAAGGGCCGGAATAGCTCAGTCAGTATAGCGACTCGCTACAGGCTGGACGGTGCGTGAATCGAATCCTGGTGAGTGGGTGGGCGAGATTTTTCACACCCGTCCAGACAGGCCCTGGGGCACACCCAGCCTCCTGTACAATCGGTACGGGGTCTCTCGCGGGGTGAAGCGGCCGAGACATGGCGTTGACCACCCACCCCATCTAGCGTCGAGGTTAAAAAAGAGTAGAGCTATAATTCTACTCCCCCTCTGGACCTTCGTGGCCTATTCTAAGGTGAACTTCACCTTTAAATGTACAGTACAGGAAATACCAAAAAAATCAGGTCTTCTGGAATGTGACGCTTTGTCGGTGGGTTAGTGGTTCTTGATATTTCGAACGTTCTTAGTGACTCCTTCTTCAAGAGTTGAAGAGTTCAGGCGAATATACTTCATAGTCATATTAACAGTGACAAATGAAAATCGAGAAACTGTGACCCTCTTATGGTCTCCTAAACGACACATCCTGAAAAACAGATATTTAAACAAGACAGAAATAACTATCGACATACATTTCCACGAAGACGAAATGAGAATATAACGGACATGCACAAAACGAATGTAGGCTTATGCATTGTCTAGACATGGCGGAAGGAATGCTTGGGGTTGCGTCCTCTTTTTTTTTTGGGGGGGGGGTGGCATTTTAACAACTTATTGTGAAAAGTTAAGAGTAATCGGTTGTATGCATTCTATTTTATAGTTGTATAGTTAAACAGTTTTTTTATTTCGAGATTGCTGTAAAAGCGAAATGCGTGACGGTGAGGTCTCATGCGTCCTTCACCATTCTACACGTTCTTAACGAATTCTGATGAAATTATACATCAAAGGTTCTACCAAGAACGGTGCTGCAACGGCTAAACTTTTGCCCCCGACCATCTCTGTAACAACAGACTGTCAAATCGATATAGCTGTTAGGTTTACCAGAAATTTCCAGAAATAGTAGTCTTACGAAAATGTCGGCTTACGCAACGTGCAATGTAGACTCTTTAAGCTATAAAAGTTTTTTATTTCAGATAATTTGAATGTAATATGTAGATCCATTGAACAATAGCTTATATAAAAGTGAAAGTAAAGCTGTTCTGTTCCTAAGTGACCATATCGCAATCAAAGCGCTGACGTATAGCTCCACGCATTTACACGGTATGGCGGTAAGCTGTGATCTTCACTTTCATACCCCTTACACCCTACAGAAGAGGCCCCAGCACCGGCCAGAAAAGTGGAGAACATTTCTTTTCTCCCCTAGGAATATAACTCCGATACTCCCGATTGTCCATCCCTATAACCCAGTTACTCTACAGTAACACTTCAGTACATGGACAGTCGGCTTACGAGTTTTCGCTTGCACAAAATCCACAAATTATTGCACGTTTTCCATTTAGCAAGCCAGTTTCGCTGATGACTTCCTATCTGTCACAAACCGGTCATTGTTCTTGGCGCACCTCGTTCGCTATTGTTGCTTTCCGAATCTCTTGGAATGTGCAGAAAGTCATAGCATTCCTGAGAGGTCTGCGCAGAAGCAGCAGCGTCGCAGCGCTTCTCATTACTCTCGCAGCTCAATTGTGAATTCCGGTTTTCTCAGTGTTGCCCATTTTGTAATCATCCTATCTTACTCAATTTATAATGCGAATTTATCTCAATTTACGCAATTTCCACAGAGATTTAATAATTAAACTGTTTTTGAAGCATAGGTTACCAGCAACGCATGTTATTTAATATACAGCGTGATTAAAAAAGATTGACTCAATTTCGTACGTCTATATTTCCAGAACTATAAGTGATATGAGAATGATCTGCATAACATTTGAAAGAGGAGGTCCTAGTTTTTAAATACCGCCGCTAGAGCGCTCGCCTAGCGCAAAGTCGTGCAGCAGCATCAGTTGAGAGCAAAATGGCTACTATGCAACACAAGATGTTTTTTTGCTTTAGTGAGTTCATTAAAACTGCTGTGCAGCGTGCGTTTCGTCTTTGTTTCAACATTCAACCTCCAACGAGGAAGAGCATTTGTCGTTGGAATCTCCAATTTGAGCAAGTAGGCTGTCTGTGTAAAGGCAAAAGCTCCGGCCGACCACGTGTATCAGAGGAGAACATGAGACGAATTCAAGAGAGTTTTGAGCGTAGCCCACGCAAGTCAACCCGTAGAGCGAGCAGAGAACTTGGAATACCGCAACCAATTGTCTGGCGTGTGTTGAGGCGCCGTTTACTTTTAAATTGAGTCCATCTTTTTGAATCACTCTGTATATTCATTGGCCATTAATGTTTGTCATAATTACTGTTGTGTACTGTATAACGTACCCTGTGTATCTTAGGATAGAAATTTTTTATTTCTGGAAAACTGAAATGCATAACACAAGATTTGATGGAAAATTACTTACCGGTTGACAAGTTTACGCCCCACGAGCATTTTCAGATTAATGAATTAGACTCGTATACGCAACGATCACTACACTTACTGAGCTGTCCTGCTCCACATTTAACGGAGTATAAAATAAAATTATAAACGACTGCAGCAAAACAGTAGCATTTCAACATTTGTCAGATAAGTTAAATGCACATGATGTGAAAGTCTTAATTATCTGTTCTTTTCACTTCCAGAAATCGTGTGTAATATGACGAATGCAGAATAGAGAATGTTACGCTGGGAGAAATGTAACTCTGTTGTGCCTTAGGAACGTAGCTGTGTGCTGTGCTTTAGGGAAGTAGGTGTGTACTGTGCCTTAGGAACGTAGCTATATGCTAGGAACGTAGCTATAAACTCTACCTTAGGAAAGCAGAAGTTTGTCGTGCTTTAGGAACGTAGCTGTGTGCCGTGCTTAAAGTAGATGTGTGCTGCACCTTAGAAACGTGGCTGCGTATCGTACCTTAGGAACGTGGCTGTGTGCCGTACCTTAGGAACGTAGCTGTGTGTCGTACCTTAGGAAAGCAGGTGTGTGCTATGCCTAAGAAACGTAGCTATGTGTTATGCCATAAGAAAGTAGGTGTGTCATGCCTTAGGAACGTAGCTGTGTCCCGTGCCTTAGGAACGTAGCTGTACGCCGTGCCTTAGGAGCGTAGCGGTGTACCGTGCCTTAGGAAACTTCCTTTCACAATATTCTTATACAGACAAAATCAGCCTAAATGCAGACAACCGTAGACACAATAAAAAATACGCGTAAATAAATATAAATGGCCCTTATTTTTCTTGCTTGTAGCACAGAACTTTATTTCGCCATATCAGCTTCCCTCTCTTGGCCTAGTGTGTAGTTAGGGTGCCCTTTATTCCAATTCACTGAAAAATATTGCGTTAACTGCCCCACAGATTTTAATTAAGCAGTAATGTGGGAATGCAGTGGACATTTTACAAAGGAAAAATGTTCATTCTTAGAATAGGCCTACATTATTTCATTCCTAGAAAGGAACAAGGAAAGAAATATCCACAGAGCGAAATACTTTTAAAGTTTTCCTGTAACCATGGGGACCAATGAACCGTGCTGACGTTGATGGCCGTGGTAGCATGCACTGACAGGGACATTTGTGTCTTTGTGATGTTTGAGGCTTCTACACTAATGTTAATGAGGATGCAGGTGTTCTGGTATGTGATGTCGTGTTGCTGCGGTAGTGTTTTCTGAAATATTTGAGGCTTTTGAGGCTCTAATAAGCATTCTTGGAGCACCAAAACCCTTAAAGAAGAAGGCACCAGTTTCTTTCGAAACGTCGGTAAACACTAATCTGTGACAGAGTCGCATTCTTCGAGCCTCAAACCCCTCAAAGATGAAGGCATCATTTTCTTTCGAAATGTCTGTAAACTAACCCGGGGACAGCCGCATTCTTCTAATCTCAAGACCCTCAAAGATGAAGGCACCACTTTCTTCCGAAATGTTGGTCAACACTAACCCGGTGATACAGCCTCATTCCAGAACACCTGGGTCCTTATTTGTAACCTCGTTAATCAAGTTGATCACTGTAACCATAAAGTCTGTAGTAACATTAGTAACCACGAAACTATAGAAACACTGATGCTCTGGTAACAAATGCAACCATGGTTAACGTTACTAACCAGAGTAGTCATGAATGTACGTAGGCCTTCCTGTAATGTGCCCACTGTTTTGTCCGAGTCTAACTGAACTTAAATTACCTACACAAGTTTTAGTGAGTATTCCCAAAACAAAATTTCACGAAAATCCATCCGGTAGGAGGCGATTTTCATTGCGGAAGGACGAATGGACAGACAGATATAATGAATCTAATATTTGAGTTTTGAGATATTTTTGCGAATACTGTACCCCTAAAAATGTGGACCGAGAGACTACAGTAATATCTCGGTTCAGCGATTGCAAAATTTGGTAGAATGTAGTTTCAAATTATTTTCTATGCTCTTGAACCCGTGTCTTTCGCTCGTTACTGCAATTTTAAGACGCTTGTATCTACAGGAAATTTAGTGTAATTGTGTACGGATTGGCTTTTCTTATTCGTCGGTAAATGTAATGAGAGTGAGAGAAACAAGGAAGGATTTGGACTTTCTGTTGCAAGTCGGACAATCGGCAAGCCCGTAATAATGGCAGTAATAAGTCACGGGGACATGATTTAACGAGGGTCGTGGGCAGTACACCTTGTATTATGTGGTGAAACAATGAAATGTTAAGGTTATATAATTTTTAAAATAACTTAATATGTAAGTAAGAACGATGTAACTTGTGAAAGGAAAAGAGCCAGGGAACAATGATAACACGAAAAAACAGGCAATGTAAGCATAACGTAACACTGAGGAGCTTTCTTGCAACCATTGTTTACGTGGAAAAACAATATGTTTTACATATTGTGATTGTGTTTGTAGTCTTAGGTCGCACCACATTGTCATTTGTGGCCTGCTACGCTCTACTGTTTTTTCCCACATTATCTCTTAAATGGCACTATTTTCGAAACAAGGTATTGAACATAAAATGTGTGATTCGGTTTCTCTGCAACGGTTATCTGAAATATTTCTCATTCCCAGAAGAACTGGGCGAGATATAATAAAAAATGTATATTGGTTTTAATGTAAAGTACCCGTTATTCTTGACAGATTTTAATAAAACTTTAATTTTCTCGACAGATTTTCGAAAAATTCTCAGATATCAAATTTTATGAAAATCTGTCCAGTGTGAGCCAGGTTGTACCATGCGAAAAGGCGAACGGACGGACAGACATGACGAAACTAATTGTCGCTTCTCACAATTTTGCAGATGCGCCTGAGAAAAAGAAAATAAGTCTTTGGTCATTGAGACCCATACTCTTTTGAGAACCAGCTGAGACGCTGTGAAGTAAGGAAAGTGGATGATGATGATGATGATGATGATAGTAATACGAGTAGATATGTGGGACTAAAAGTATTAATAGGATAGCAGGCTCTTTGGGTTCTGCTTGGAATTTCCATGGCCTAATAAGAAGAACGGCCATTCTTGAAACTGGGTCCCCAGTATTCAGCACGCTATTTGGACTGCTCTTTCCGCCGTGTCGCTTAAGGAAATGGATTTCTGCTGTATACGAGTGAAAACGTTTCCGGAGGCCTCAGAAGGTTTCTGTGCTACACCACAAAGGACTATGTATTCGTTAGGCAAGCGTACTGGCTCTGTGCCGCAACACTATGCAAGGGATTCTGCACTGGGGGTTCGGGTAATTCAAGGGGGATGCGAACCCTCATAAAGAGTGTTGAATGTATTTACATACAGGCCAAAATGGCTTAAAACACATCTAGAATACTTTGTGTTAGAGTGTTTTTTTTTTGTATAGGTTACCTAAAGCTTATTTAACACAAAGAACAGGCCTCTATATTCCGTCGTGTGTATAATGGCTGATGGCACGTATTTTGAGATTAAGCCGCCAGTGAACATGGTTAGCACTCTGAGACCAGATACATCATCGGCGGAAAAGGGCTAAGAAAAGCGTCATTACACCACGCCGCCATATTTATTTGTAATTTAATTAATGACGTACTCAGTTTCAGGCTTATGACTGAGATGGCGAAACTCAAATGCATTCTAGATCACTGCAAATCTATATCGTAGCATTTCTAGTTCATAGCAGTTCTAGATCGCGGTGGTTCTAGGTCACAGCAGTTCTAGATCACAGAAATTCAAGACCACAGTTATTCTAAATCACGGCAGTTCTAGATTACGGTATTTCTAGATTAGAGCAATTCCATATCACAGCAATTCTAGATCACAGAAGCTCAAAATCACAGCAGTTCTACGTTACAGAAATTCACGATCACAGCAATTCTAGATCACATAATTACACGTCCAGGAGCCTGGGTGTTCCTAACAGCTGCGTCTTTGTATGAAATTAGAGTGGAAAAGAGTAAATCTTGCCCTACCAGGAATCGAAGCACGTCCTCCCATCCCATATGTCGTCTAGAATGCTTGCAGAATTATTTTTGACGTCTCCGAAACGTCTTCATATAATTGGGTACTTTCAAACTGGCAATATTGCCGCTTAAACCTGAGTCGTATATAATCTACTGCGAGGTGTGGCTGAGGATTTCAAGGGTTCTAGCATGGGACGGGGGTCGTTGGCGAGTGGTTCCGGACATTTCGATAGATTGCATTGCCTTAGTCTTCTTGGAATGCACCGACACGTCTGGAATTACCCGCCGAAATATTCGGGATCACACATCTGCCAGCAGCTGTATTATGCAGAACATTTACGGTTCATTTGTAGCTTGGCAACTTTTGCTCTAGAGCTGGCAGTACCAGATTTCATCAAAATCCATAAAATGATTTAGAAGATGAAACTTGCAGACTGTTACTCGGACATACTTTAAGTCCCCGTTGGGCGTCCATTTTCTTTCCTGCTCATGGATGATTTTATTATTTAACGACGCTGTCATTTACTAAGTTTATGTACCGTCAGTGTTGGATGAGTGAATGAGTACAGAGACTTCGGGATGATAACGTCAGGAGAACAATGAAGCACTCGGAGAAAGACCTGTCCAGTGCCACTTGTCCACCTCAAATCCACATGGGCCGGCCTGGATTTTAACCTAGGCGTCCGCGGTGAGGGATTACACCTAACCGCCTGAATGATGTCACGGTCCGTGAGCATTATAGAGTGGTGTGTCGATGATCACAGGATGCATTCATGCTCCAATCATACCTGTTTCATCAATTACATTTGTGTATACTTTATGCTACAAGTTATTGCGTTTACTGTTTTATTAAAAATGTTGTTAGGATAAATGATGATATAAATGACAGTACTTTGGCGCGGGAAGAATTTAATACTCACGCTGGTATTCTGTCCACATTAAATCTGTTGATCATGCGTGTCGCTATAATTTGTAATTGATTTATAAAAATGTTTTCATACTTCCTAGGAATTTTTATAATTAATCTTAAAAAAAATAGGATATTCCGAACTCAGTGTCCCATTATTTGTTGCTTTTAAATACCATGTGAATTGAATAATTCCTAGCGCTTCTGTTTTTAACGGCTTGCAAAGATATCGCCCTAATGCAATTAACACAGTTTCGGAACCTTTATCAAACAGTATTCGTGTTGATCCCATCACAGAATTTCGTGCGTCCGCTGCTTTATTGCTGATTGTAGGAAACTGAATAAGTCTGCAAATGGTGTCCGCTATGACGTAGCAGACACACTGTACTAGGGTGTTCTTTAATTTAAAAATGCCTCTTAAGTTTGTACGGTAAACTTCCATAGGAAAAGTACGGCCTTATCTGCAGCAATTTGCATGGAACTCACAAAAGCTCTACAGAATTACATGCAAAATTCCTATACCAAATTTCACGCAAATCATACAATATTGGTGGCAGTTTTGGGTACAACTTTGTTTAGGTTACCTTGAACTTTGCCGAAACTTAAAATAATTAAATATTTTGTTTTGTAAATTATCTGCACCGAGATTTATGCCAGTCGAATAAAACATGTAGAAAGTATGGGAAAAATGTTATTCACGACCTTGAGTAAAGAGTGTTTTTCATTGCACCAGCTCTCACAACAAGGCAAGTTTTGACATTTTTACCAGATTGTATGAAAATTCAGTTTAGTTGCAGATGGTTGGTTACAAACGGACGGACGGACTGACGGACGTGGTCTCGACGTAAGGCTCTCTTTGATCCGTAAAGAACGCCTAAATGCCCGTGATTTTACGTCTTACTGCAGATCAAAAGCCAGTGTTCGTGGTAAACACTTAACCTACAGACCACACATCGCACATTCTCCTGCCACAGTGCAACCTTCTGGCCTCTCCCTTTTAAGGACATGACCTGTTCCACTTAGGAATTTTCTCATAAATGTCACAGTACGTCATGATTTCACTGGGAGGTGCTTGGAAAGGTGAAGGGAATCAAAAACACGAGGGGTGTGACATTTGTCATAATGAAAGGCTCTCCCCATATTCCGACGAACACTCTGCAGGTATTCCGGGTGCTTATGTCCTTGCTCTGCCAGTCAGGATCGACAATGATGTGATTTCTCGCTGCTTTGAAAGGTACTTGAAACGCTCTTGCGGTTTGTCTCGGTTCTAGCTGTCGAAAGCAAGTACAGTGACGTAAAAGGGGCTTATATCGCTTTATTACTTAGTTCGTAATCAAACGCACTAAACTCTTCAAATACTAAGATTAACCTGAATTACATTTAAAAACTCACACCATACCGCGCAGTACACATACCCCCGTCTCGGTTATAAAAACCCAGTTAGTGAAATTCGCACAGCGAAATGATCGTCATTTCCTCAGACATCCATTTAAAGCACAAATGCACACTTTGGGGGCAGGACGTAGGATTTTTGAATGTTAAACTTGTTGGTACATAAAGTAACAACTGGGCTTTTAATATTAATCTCTGTGCCTATCAAATCTAAGTTTATTCATAACATGGTGTGTTGAACAATAATGGCAATCATTCGAACGATATGACGTATAACTGAAGATTAAGCAGATACTGATGAATATAAACGAACGTGGAAGGAAATATGATAACAGCGCAACTTGAGGAGCTTACCAAGCATTTGTATGGAGACCTGAGGAAATCCACAAAAGACCTCAGAATGATCTGTGTCTCCACCGCGATTGTAACTGGGGACGTCCTGAATAGAAGATGGGGGCGTTGCAGCGTTAGCCAGCTTGCTTACACGTAAGATTTTGTTAGAAGAAGCACAACAGCAAGAAAAAGAAGAAGAAGAACAACAGAAAATATACCGAAGACTGTACGAAACGTCGAGATACACTCATCCACGAACAGAGAGTCACATCTGATAAGACCTAAATAATCAGCAGCTCCACCGTGAGAACCGCCAAGTCACATCTTCAGAGCTGTAGAAGAGACCAATGTATCCATTCGCAGTGCTGCCACTCTTAACTGCACGGTGCCATAGCTCAGAGGGCCACGGCATATTCGCGTATTCAGTTTAACAAAACACAGGTTTATTGTCATTCAGATTGTTACCTTTACGTGTGTGCTATATGTTTCGGCCTGTACTCAGACCATCATCAGGCATGTCAATACAAAACCTTACAAAGGCAGCTATACATGTGTGTTACATGTTTCGGCCTCTACTTAAACCATCCTCAGGCATGTCATTACAAAACTCTTACGAAGTATATGTAAGGTTTTTGTAATGCATGCCTGAGGATGGCCTAAGTATAAGCCGAAATATGTAGCACACAAGTGAAGGCAGTAGTTTGAATTAAAATGAACCTGTGTTTTGTTAGACTGAATGAGTGTGTAGTTTATTCAGTGTTTTCCAAATATATATATATATATATATACTCAGGATATATATTTTCTCCGCGTCCACAGTCTTGGATTAACCAATCAGTTCAACAAGGTTCTCATCAGAAGTCCCTAAGTTTCATCTGTCTGATACTCCCCTCTCTTCTTCTTTCTCACCTTTTGAAACTTCCATGTCTCTCCTGTTTAACAAAAGTTTCCTTTAGTATTTGAATACCTTCATAAATGAGCATTATTACTAATGTTTATCTGCATATTTGTTTGGACGAAAGCTTCAGTAGATACAGCTTTATATTGACTCTACTAATGGCGTCACATATGAAAGGTAACCAGTGCAGATGAAGTCGATCTGAAAGCGGTCTACACTCATTCGTCGCGAAAAAGAAAGTTGGCGGAGCGTGGGTCATAATGCGAAAGGCAAACTGAGGTTTTTCCTTCTGTAATGCAAATCAGACCCTCAGCATATAAATGCCTGAGTTTAGAAAATATCTTCCTTAGATTTCGAAAGTATACATTTTTTTCATCTGTCTTCATCCTGTCCCTTACAAAGATTATTTCCACTTTATCCAATAATTTTAAGAAAATTTTGGAGTAAACCCAGGATACTTGGTGTCGAGTTACAGAGGAGAGCATCTTCTAGTGGCGCCTAGACTGGACTAGCACAGTGTGATACAGAATTTGGTGACCGAATTTTAAATTTGGATGTTAGACCTACTTGGAATTAAAACTTGAATTAATATCTTAAGGCTAAAACCAGTATATATTTTATGTAAAGATCCAGTTCCTACCTCACAGAGAACCTGGTTCGCTTCTGGTATAAAAACATGTTCGAGGTTCTGTGGGTAAATCTTGATTGTGTATTCAACGTTTCTCTCGTTAAATACATGGCGTGTACGAAATTCAGATTTTTAGTTGTTATTTACGAAGTAAAAAAGGAACGCCGTATGTGGAGACAACGTCCGTCCATCCGTCCTTCCATTCGTGACTAAACCATTTGTCGGATTATCACGAACTTCCGTATAGGAGTTATTTGCAAAAGGTTGTCGAACAAGGGTGAGTTTCGTGAAAATTGGCTCCGTGAGAATTTTACTTCACTTCAGGGCGTCAGTGACTTTATATCCGTACTTCCTACGTTTATTGTCTGTTTTGGATGAATTTCAGCATTCGAGATCAACACATAACGCTGCTGAGTATTTTTGGGTTTTGTGAACATCGGCAGAGGAAGACCGCTTTCTTTAAATGAAATTACATTTGCTCCTGTACGATGAACAAACAACTCTTGAGTAGAGTCTGCGTATTACGTCACTGGGTACAAGGTAAACCTAATGATGGCCTCCGAGTAGGTCGAAACATGTTATTTCATTAACACCGTACTTACACCCAGCTAATAAACCAGTTGTGTTTTGACCTGTATTGTCCTCTACTTCATGGGTACAAGGTTTATAGTGCTTTTGGCTTTAGCGTAGACGGTACATGAACCAATTGCTAGTGTTGAAAATGTTAACTGAATGTGGTAAGAGTTACTTTGAATAGAGTATGCTGTGAACTCCCACGATGGATATTTGGCTGAACGCCCAAATCAGAGGTTCTTGTTCATGTGACACATTTTTTGCCGTATGTAATAAAAGTGTCTAATATTAGTGCTGTAATACGGAGGAGCAGTATTGCGCGCTGAAAAGCACCGCGTTGTGAAAATGTGCACGAAAATTGGACGCCAGTCTCCATGAATTCTTTTTTAGCACTAGTGGCACTTCTTACTCAGCAATACATTTCGGTCGTTTTACACTCCGAATAATATTACCGGTTTCATATGGACAGAAGGAACAGTAGTGATCATCATCATCAATTCCTTTTACTCCTTGTGGAGCATAGGGCATCCATAAAGAGCTTACAGGCATTACGGTCTCCAGCTATCCCCTTGACCCCGTTCCATGACCTTCTTGTACTTCTTACTTCATCCTCTAGTGTCCTTCGCCACGTTCTCTTCGGCCTACCTCTCTTTCTGTATCCCTGAGGATTCCAGTCTAATGCAGTTTTCTCTATTGTTCCTGTTTCTTTGCGTAATGTGTTTCCATTTTCTTCTTTTATCTGATTTTCTATTGGCGTCTGATTGGCGATTCTCCATAGATCTTCGTTCGTAATCTTATCGGTCCATTTTATGTTCTTTATTCGTCTTAAGCATTTATTTACAAATACCTGCAGTCTTCTTGTTATCTGGTTGGTAGTTTTCCAGGTTTCACAAACATATAATAATAATTATTTTACATTTGTATTGAATATTCGTATTTTAACTTCTTTTGATATGTGAAGATTTCTCCACACAGGATACAGCTGAACAAATATACAATTTGCTTTCTTGATTCTACTTGCTACATCTTCCTCTGTTCCTCCGCTTTCTGACACCACACTTCCTATGTATACAAAGGATCCCGCTTCTTCAATTTCCGTTTCTTCTAACATAAATTTTTGCATATTAGATGTATTAACTCTCATCCCCTTCTTCTTGTTTATGTTAACATGCGAACCAACTAATTCTGCTTCCTCTTTTAGCCTCTTTAGCTTTTCTTCCATTTCTCAAAATCTCTGGGCTAACAGACAAATATCATCCGCATAGTCCAGATCTTCCAGTCTTTCCTTCATATTCCACTGCATTCCGCTTTTCCTTAAACCTATCACTCTTTTCGTAACTCTGTCTAATATCAGCAGAAAAAGGGTTGGGGGTAAAATACATCCTTGCCTTACCCGATTTCTGACCCCTACAAAGTCCGAAAGCTTTCCTTCATGGGAAATTTTGCTCTTAAATCCATCATACAATATTTTAATTATTTAGATAATCTTCCTTGGTATGCCATACTTCCGTAGTGTGAGCCACATTATTTCTCTCTTCGCGGTGTCAAATGCCTTTTCAAAATCGATAAAGGTCGCATATAGAATGGCCTGCCATTCTATACTATGTTCTAGAATTATCCTTAAAGTGCTTATTAAATCAATGCAACTTCGGTGTTTGCGGAATCCAGCATGTTCTTTTCGGAGGTGTTTTTCCACTGTATTTTGTATTCTGTTTAAAATGATTCTAGTCAGAATTTTGCTTGAAATAATTAGAAGGGTAACTACTCTCCAGTTATTACAATTTGATAAGTCTCCTTTCTTCGGTATCTTGATAATTAATCTTTCTTCCCAATCCTCAGGGATCTTCTTTCCATATTTTCTCCAGTAGAGGATAAAGCATTTCTGCAGTTATTTCAGGGTCAACTTTTAATACTTCCGGTTTCATATTACCTAAACCTGCTGCTTTTCCATTCTTTAACTGTGACAAGGCTAACTTCACTATTTTCTTCTTCTACGTTTCTTTTTTCTTGCTTAGTTCCTACGCTGTTATCATCTTTATTAAATATTTCGGAAAAATGTTCTTCCCATCTCTTCAGTTGTTCTTCTTGTGTTGTTAAGAGCATTCCTGATTTGTTTTCACTGGTCTATTCATCTTAAATTTTCCTGGAGACAGCTTTCTCGTAATACTATGAAGATCCCTTATTTCTCCTTTCTTTTTCGCTTTTTCTGTAAGTTTTGCTTTTTCATTTATCCAGTTTCTCTTGTCTTTCCCAATCCTCCTCTTTACTCTCTTGTTAATTTCTGAATACTGCGCTTGTGTACTAATTTTCTGTTGTCTCCTTTTGCTCCTATTTGCATTTTCTTTTGCCAATATTCTTCTTTCTATTTCTTTCCATGTCTCCTTAGAGATCCATTCCTTTTGTCGATTTTCTCTAAAACGCACTATTTTCGTACTTTTTTCTATACATACATTTTTATTGCCTCCCAGTTTTCTTCAATGTCTGTATCTTCATTCTGGGTGGACAGTATTGAGAATCTATTTTTCAGTTCCAATTTAAATTCTTCCCTTACACTTGGCATTTTTTGTACATTATATTTCTTTCTTCTTGTTTCAGTCTTCTTTCTTGCAGCTAATATTTTAAACCTAAAGTTTGCAATCATGAGATGGCGGTCACTGCCTATTAGCTCCTCTTTTGTTTCTCACATCTAATAGAGTCCTTCTAAATCTTTTACTAATTGCTATACGGTCAATTTGATTTTCCTTTTTATTATAAGGGTAGACCCATGACACTTTATGACATGTTTTATGGTGAAATACTGTTCCTCCTATGATCAGGTCATAGCTAGCACATAGCTCACTAAATATTTCACCATTTGCTATCATGTTTCCCATTCCATGTCTACCCATGACATGTTCCAAACCGTCATTGTTTGATCCAATTTTGGCATTCATATCCCCCATCACTATGATTACATCCCATTTTGAACTACGGTTATTGTTTCATGCAGTTGCTGGTAGAAATTTTCTTTCATGTCCTTGTCCGTCATTTCTGTTGGGGCATAACACTGGGTAATTGTTAAATTACGGATTTTTGTTTTGAAGCGTGCTAATAGTATCCTTTCCGAAATTGGTGACCATTTCATTAAGCGTCTTCGGGCTTCTTTGTTCATTGGGGTGCCCACTCCACTCCTATGCTCTGTATCTTCACAAACACCCGAGAATATCAGAGAGTTTCCATTTTGTGTTTTCGTCTCACCATTTTCTTTTCATCGTATTTCGCTCAGACCCATAATATCCAACTTACAGCTTGTCATTTCTTTCTCTACTTGCTTTAATTTGCCATACTCTCTCAAAGTCCTTACATTCCAAAACCCTATTCTCGTTTTCCATTTCATTTCATATATCAGGCCGTTTACTCTTCATTTCAGTTTCTTTAACAATAGTATTTAAGGTGTGCAGGTTATTAGCCTACAGCATCCGATCTCAGTGATGGGGCTGCCATCTAAGCCTCTGAGCAGGCTGATTTTCTGTCGGGGTTTCTTCCCCTAGACTTTGAAGATCCTCCTTCTCCACAAGGCAGTGGTGCTGGTTTTAGTCCACCCTGGTTATTTTATTTCCCCAGTCCGCACCATATCTGGAGCCTTCCCCTATCCGCCACCTGGGAAGGCGCTCGATGGGAGACCAGCAGCCCCACACGAGAATAGTAGTGATGGCGCCGAGAAAAAGCCGGGCTCTGCCGAGAATCGCACACCGGTCCATTAGTCCGCACCTGCTCTCTTCTTTTTGCGAGTTCCAAATTACGTAGTATGTTTTGTGTTTCGTCGGATTTCACCTTAAACAGAAGAACGTTTCAAAAGTGCAGCAGTTTGTTGAGTACCGGATTGGTGGAATAAGTCTTAGATTATTTGACAATACTTTTTCAGCTGAAGATGTTGTGTGTCTTAGAATGAGATGTGAAGACGACCGTGAATGCTGAATAGGTACGGGTTTGTTGTGGCTGATTACAAAGCATTAATTCAACATCCGACAGAATAGGCTTAATCAAGCTGTGGATTTGTTGTAACAGGGTACTAGCTAACTCGGAATATATTTGAACCTGATTCTTCCCGAATGCACGTATAGAGTTCTACATATTAGTAATTAAAATCAGCCGTCTTCGATTTCGTAATGTATGTGGAACCTACTTGACTAAACCTGGATTTTGTAAACCTCTGTAAATAAACATGTAATTTTTGTTTTCAATAATGAAACAAAACTTTGCAAAACAAATTTTATTTAAAAATAAAATATTTGCTTATTTACTCTGATGAAATAAAAACAAAAATTTTGTTATTGGTGATCTATATTGAAAATAAACCCAGTGCCAATAATGCACAAAGATCGGAAAAAAAATACATAACTGAAGTCAGACATCAAAACTACATTTGTCACTTTCGTTACACAGAGCATCTGCGTGATGGTTGGTAATGAATCGCGGAATTCCGCGGGGGGCAGTTTTAATATAGCGGCTGTCTCATGCATGCCTGGTGGGAACAGAATTTATTCAGAGTCGCCCCATGTTTCTCGTTGAGTTAGCTTCAGTTCTTAACAGAGTTACATTCTTCTGCGACTCTAATATCAGTTTATCTCGATACCAGCAGTTAGTTAAGGCTTCTTTAAACAGCTTTAGGCGCCTTTAGTAACATCATGGGAAATGGCTGCATAAAACATTCGTTGTTGACATGTTTATGAGGAACCAAGTTGGGTCACTTTCATATCGGCATTTGGTCAATCTGGAGTCGAAGCGCGGTAGCGATGGGCAGTGTTTCAGGCCAGCACTTCATATCACGCTGTTCAGGCACAATCGTTACGACCGCCACACACGCTCCGTTTCGATCACCGTCTTGCCTGTGTAGTTTTAAAACGGAAAGTAAGATGGAGCGTTTGTGGTATCAAAACGACAGACTTAGTGTCCCTGTACCGTCTTAGGTTTGGCTGAAATGAAATCTAATGGAGACTGATTTTTGTGTGCGTGTACAGGCAGGTCAGCGAGCAAATCTGAGCGTGTGTGGTGTTCTACGATTTTGCTATCAATTTTGTATTGTTTCTACCCGACGCTTAAGTGAAGAGATTATGGCTGATCTACGGACAGTGTCTCGCGAATTTCTAACCGAATTCATTCACATGTATCGCGAATATCTGTGCTTTTGGAAAGTTAAAAGCAAGGAATGTTCTGATAGGGTTAAAAAGAACCTTGCTTACGAACATTTGGCAACAAAGTTGAAAGAATTCGATCCCGACGCTAACAAAGAAAAAGTTGTCAAAAAAATTAATTCCTTAAGAAGTTGTTTTAGAAAGGAATTAAAGAAGGTAAATGACTTGAAGACGTCTGGCGCAGGGGCCGACGATACATACACACCGAGCTTATGGTATTTCCAAGAACTGTTATTTCTTGCAGACCAGGAAGTTCCGAGAAAGGGCATCAGTAATTTGGAATCACCTGAGGATACAAATCATGGAGAGGTAGGCTACCGTCTGTCAAGATCTAGGACCTATATTATGTAAATGAAATAAAAACACTAGTTAAACATTTTACACTAACTTAACTGTCATGAGCCTTAATGTGTTTTTTTTTAAGTTGAAGATGACATTGACGGGAATGCAAGTGATATTATGAGTAAATCGCAGGTAGACGTTTCCCTACCAGGCGACAGATCTTCAAGACAGTCAATAAGAAAGAAAAATAAGGCTGGTCTTTGTGATGAAGTATTAGATCTGGTTGCCAAGAAATTGCAGTCTGGCTGTGAAGGGAAATTTTCTGCATACGCCAAATACATTGTGCAAGAATTAGAAACTCTCCCTAAGGAAATGGCAATGTATTGCCAAAGGGTCATTAATGAAGCCATTTTTGAAGCTCAGATGGGTTCATTAAATAGAATAACAAAGAATTTTTGTGTATTACAAATACAATCGACACACAACTATATTTCACCTAGTAGTACAGTAGGTATACAACTACATGTTTCTGCCCTATATGTTGGCCATCTTCAGGTTGTGATTTAACTTACAGAGCAGCTATACAAGATGTGTGGGGTGTTCTTTTAGGGTATTGGGGGTTGGGTGGGGGGAACGAGATCTCGTTG
>Ga0136643_10000406_pt1 | contig 47960 bp, 27 predicted proteins | sample TergutLab28metaG_FD_96883 | JGI IMG/M metagenome (GOLD analysis project Ga0136643, IMG submission 96883) | Labiotermes labralis P1 segment gut microbial communities from Petit-Saut dam, French Guiana - Lab288 P1 (version 3) (version 3) | ecosystem: Host-associated > Arthropoda: Insects >... | reverse complement strand
ACCAACTTGATGCACAAAATTTGTTTCACAATAAGTTTTATTTCATGCCTCTACATGTTTCGAGCACATGTGTTCATCATCAGGAGGTCAAAATTGCATTACACAGCCTCTGGTATCATCACATCTATAGGTGTGCACATGTGCTCGAAACATGTAGAGGCATGAAATAAAACTTATTGTGAAACAAATTTTGTGCATCAAGTTAGTTAAATACTGAGATAAAAAACAGTATTAAAATTTACACATTTGGAGAATTAGAAATAATGAAGAACGCAATAGATCCAAAAAAGGGGAAAGTATAGTGAAATTTATAAAAGCTCAAAGAATAAGATGGCAGGGACATGTGAAGAGAATGGAAGAGGGAGCGATGGCAAGAAAGATGATGGAAGGAAGACTGTTTGTAGGAAGAAGAAAAGGAAGACCTCGTTTGAGATGGATGGACGATGTGGTAGGAGACCTGAAGGCAATGAGAATAAAGCAGTGGATGGGAGAAGATGCAAGATAGAGAGAAACGGAGGCGGATTGTTGAGGTGGCCAAGGCTCACCCAGGGCTGTAGCTCCAAGAGTGATGTGAATAGTGACTAAAGTTTACACATTATAAAGGCCATAGTCTTTTTAAACGGAATCGTCTTAAGCAAGGTGATGTGAACACTGACAGTCTGGAACGATAAGTGTTGTTGCAATACTTTATACTTTTTTATTTTGTAAGAAAGGAAGGTGAAATGAAACAGGCATTTATTACACAACAAGTAGAAGTACAAGTTTGGAACGACTTCACATATATACATATAAAATAAAAACATACACTCCTTTACCTAATGTAAAAAAAATCTACATGTCAACTCATTTCTACACACGACGTAAGGATTACAGTATCTAGCATTTTATTAAACAAAACGTGAAGAAAGAATGCCACGGACTGTTTATATAAATTAGAAACAATAATAATGTGTCGGTGAATATTTTCCTACATGCAACCAACCGTAATATGAACATTGATGGCACATATTGTATATTTTCCTTCAAAAACATCCACATTATCGCGTAGTATTGGAGGAAGTTTCTGTCTTGTATTATTATTATTATTATTAATTCTTATTAATACGTATAGCAGCTAAAGATTTATTCGTCTCTTGAAAACTGGACACTGTCAAAATTTTGGCGTTGTTCTACATCTAAATCAATAGTTACCTACTTATGTACTATTTACTATAACATACACGATCACATGATTATATGACACAGATTGTACTTAAAATTAATAATTCAAACATTCATACAACTGCCGCTTGTTACGAAAGCCTACGAGTTTCATCAGTATAGGAAGACACACATATTGGTATTAAAAAAATTAGTATCCTTAACCGGGGTCTCCATACATGAAGATGGATAAACAGTTTTCGGAACACATGAATTAAATTATGCAGGAGTCAGAGATTGAACTTGGGGCATTTTGAAGTCATTTATGTATGTCGCGACGAACAACACTGTGACATGCTGCAACAAATCTGTGAATGTCATAGTAACAGTAATTTCAAACTAATGTTCACAATTAAAATAATATTTATAGACACTTGTTTTTCCTTAACACAAAGGGAGGGAGAGATACAAAATGAAATGAAATCCTACTTCGTTTGAATGTTCACATTTCTTTAAAATACAGGGCTATTCAAAATGATTGTTGGGGTTTTGAAACTTGTCATACACAGTACACTTGAGTATGTAGTTGCACCAATGGATCTAGAGGTTTATGTTCCTCCTCTTCCCGCAAGTATCCCGGAACTGAAGGTACGAATCAGAACCGCCACTGAAACCATCACCGCTGACATGCTACAAAGAGTTTGCAACGAACTCGATTATCGTGCTGATGTTTGTAGAATCACAAAGAGTGCACATATAAAGCACCTGTAAGGCATGTAACAAAAACTTAGAGTATTGTTCTATATATATAAAAAGAGCATATACTCATGTCTCAGGTGTACTATGTATGACAAGTTGTTATAACCCCGACAATGATTTTGAATAACCATGTATATTCCGAGTATTAGGCATAGTGTTTGAGATCGGCAAGATCGCCAATTTAATGTCAGATTTCATCCAAATCTCCAAACTATCAGTAATCAGTTCGATGCTGAAAATTTGATATTCAGAGCTATCTACAGATTCAATTAGCATAAAATAATACATTCTGCAACAAACTTTTCTTAACAACGGAGAAAATGTTAACGATAAGAAATATCTTCGTCACTGTTTCAATTAATATAATAAAGGATATGAGAATTTAAAGCGAATATACACAACATGTGACGACACATAAAGACAAGAACAGATGTTAATGTATATGAGAGCAAAAAGCAGAATGCACCATTTCTGATCACATAAAAGGGCAGAACAAATAAGAATTTAGAGATTTTCATATAGACATATACTAAAATACCACCAAACTTATATATAGAATTTCAAAACTGTGCATAACGTTAAATATATCGAAAAATGTTAGTAATAACAAACCATTTCTAGCAATTAACAATAAGTAGAATTAAAGGTTTTTGGATTATATGGTGTTTAAAACAAACAACCGAACAAGAAAAATATAAAAGTGTAATTTATAAGAAACTTAGTACATTTTAATATTTAACGTTTTATGGCACGTTGGCCAATACAGATTGCTGGACAGGCCTACTGTATATTTGCTGACATCATTTTATATGTACAGCCTCTCTTGCTGAGAACCAATGAGTGTCTCCCTTGCACTCTATATGTTCAATGGGTTACAGTCACAACCAGTCACAACAGCCACTCACACAACCAACACCATGCCTAAGTACATATGCTGAGTTCGCTGATGAAAATTTAGCGACTATAACCTTTGCATATAAAAGAAGCAAAATTGTAACTAACAGAAAACAGCTGCACACTTCTAAATTTTATTTATATAAATGTGCAATTAGCTACACTAGCCATTAATAATTCGGAGTCGAGAAGTATGCGCTCAGAAATAGAACACAAAAGAAACGGAACTAATTTTCAACAAATGCTTTCGTATAACTTAAAATGCTCTCCCATTAGAAGTTTAGGGTAATAACAATTTACGATAATGTTTGTATACATTTGTTTGGTTTAACTCCTCTTTAAACATCCAGTCTCTATAGGGGTTCTTGTTACGTGCAATATTAGCATTAGTTTAACATGTCTGTCAACTTACGATTTTAATTGCAAGCCCTCCGTTTCCTTTCATAACTTGTTGCGTATACTTGGACCTGGTATGTTAGATCCTCTATCACAGGCTAGAGAGCAATGAATGTGTTTCGCCGAGCATAATTTGCTAAAACGCCAGGTTGTTTCTACATGAATATTATTTAGTTATCCTTCATATGATACACAACCAACTCTGGAATAACGATCAAATTTATGGCTACGCCTTTCCGCATCCAGTCACGAATGTCACTGTCATTCGATCTGACATATTAAGTAGCTAAAGATATAGCTAACATTTATATCATTTCCAGAAGGATGCTGTCAATAGAGGAGCACTGGAGTGCAAAACGGAAACAAGTAATAAATATTCTAAAGCTGTAATCGACCTATATATACTCTAAGGTCTATTCAAGTAGCTTTCAGAACGTTAGTGTTCCGGAGAGAGTAAAGGCGTTTACTGTACAACATCCGTACTTTACGCATTTCCTTCGGAGTAATAATGTCAGTAATATAAATTTCAACTCACTTGTGTTTTTCCAAAGTAATTGAAAATAGAAAAGTGAAAGAAACAATCTAGCTGCCTAACGTTTATACACTAATAAAATAACCTGACATTCGTCCACCTTTGTTCGCCCCAAAGTAAAATTATTCGTCACATGTAATCACATTTTTCTTATGGCAAAGCAAGGGTTTGTAATTTTGATGTCATCTAGCCATTGTTCTAAAGTTACTCTAAAACACTTATCTTAATTAGGAAGAAGTACGTATAATTCTATGCAATTTGTTGTATTAATAATACACTATATCTACAGCTGTATATACAAGAGACAAACACGAGCAAACCTAGACTGCCCACAACTGCACTTCAAACAAAACGACAACAATAAAAAATGTGGAGTCGTTTGACACAACGCAACCTAAAATCACGGATACACCGATACCTCACCACCCTAGCTTATGTATTTCAGACAATCCAACTTCCACTTACAGCAGTCAGTACGATTATTTTAAATATTACATTTATAAACGTAATAAACAAACAAACTTCTACTGGTAACAGGTGTGATAACCTTTTTTCAAAATCGAAAGGTTTACTCCAATAAATTTTTTTTTACAGACACAATCTTATGGATTACAGTATGACAGTTGAACAACTACCCTGTTTACTTTGGGATGACACACTCGTGTTGTTTTTCAATTGCAAAAATATTTGATCAAAAGCAGTCATACACAACAGGATAAATCAGGTAACAGGTATTGTTTTTATCCAGCATGACTGTATGGGCCGGCCCAACGCTTCAGTGAGGTTTTATTAGACTTTCTAAAGTTTATCATCATTGCAATCGTTGGTCTGGCTCCCGTCATCGGCTGTTACACCTGTTACACCTCCCCGACACGCGGTGTACGACGCAACGCTGGCAGAGCATCGGGTCAGTACTTTTCGGTGAAGCAGTGAAAAAAGAACACCCTGTATTGTGGCTGATTAAGCCACCATCAGGCCCTGTTTTATAACATTAAACAATACTAATACTGCAATAGGCCTGAGATCTCCACCGTTATAACACAATACCACTCTTAACTGTATCCAAAGAAAATTTCTTGTAAGCTCCTTGTGTAAAGTTTTTTTTAATCTCTTTCGATACGTTTACAGAGTATTATTATGCTGTCAACCCTACAGCAGTATTGGTATCACTTCATGTTTTCAAAAAAGGCTGAAACATTCTGTCTCTTTTATCCCGACTTATTTGTTGTGTATGACTGGTTGAGACAATGCATTTACCCTGCTTATATTTACTGCGTATTTCGAATTGGCAAGGATATTTTTAAAAAAGTATTTTCTACTCAATATGTTATATAATGAAGAGGAAAGTTATTCCATAAATATTTGGAGAAAAAATAATTAAGGAATTTTCTCCGTAATTTGGTTTCCAATGCACAAAATTAACACTTTACTTGTATCTCAATGTGAACATTCGTTGGTTTTACATCTGACAGCACTGCACTTGTGTTGCATCTCAAAGGAATGTGCTACCTGGTAGTTCCGTACATATGTACCAGCTTTTCGGAGAAGCCTATCCACGTCCCTCAAGACAGTACTTTTAACAGTCACCGCCCCCAGAACCCCAGATACCTGCTTTACCGAACCAACGGGATTTATTGTGGGGTGTGGCATGTTCAAATCCCTGTAAAAGGAGCCACTTCCACGACAGAGTATATATACCTTACAAACTCCACCAGCTGCCACATGTCATGGATATGCCTCACACTTTTAACCATGAGAGCAAATTTGATGCATTTCAGTTTCCTTTGTTCCCTAACTCATTATCTCAGTAGAAAGGCCATCTGTACAATACGTCAACAAATTCTCATGGAATTTCTATAATTGTATGGAAAGTGACAGTATGTGAACAGTCTGAAACCACCATTCGTGCATTATTTCTGTTGGGACATCATATTAAAATAAATAGGCCTATATTATGAATTTAGAAGCTTGCATTTAATTGACACACATTAACCACAGTACTTTAAAGAGTCACATAGTACTCGAAAACTTTTTCCAGTGTTCAGAGAATAATTTTACACTTTCTGGTAATCAAACACAAGGAAAGATGCTGTCGAAACTAAGTAGGACAGAATTAGTTACTTTTATTCATATTAAAGTCATGTTTATTCAATAACAGCTACGAGCTGGATATTTGCTAGTTAATAAATTTTCAGGAACGGAAAATACCTTGTGAAGTTTATTTAGAGTCCTGTGGAACTCATACATACAAAACAAGAAAAGGAACCTTACGAAGTAAAACAACTGCATTGTTTACGTCTACCCACGATGACCAAAACTCGGAATTCTGTTTTGCAACGACTGAACCGGTAATGAACCCAGAAACCAGCAATACATTTTTAACTGTCGAAAATTATCATTACACACCTATATTGCGTACAGAAACAATTCGAATGAAAATTGGATTAACCTACATTGAAATAATGTTATAATCACATGACTGTGAGCGGATAATTGTTACTGTTATTTACCGATGGCAGTGACGTAGAATACCAAGGTTTAGGCAATCTTGGAACCCTTTGACTGGGTACATGTGACTGTAAGTTTCTGAATGGTACTGTCTAACATCCAATAATGTTTACCAAATATCCACAAACCTTCACATTTAAGGTTGTGGATGAAAGCATGCCAATTACCGCGGTTACAGTGATAATTATGATGTGGTCTCACATTCCTACAGGAAAACAGTGAGACAGTTTAAAGTATTTTCATTCTTTCATCCGAATAAGAGCGAATACAAGTGAAGATATGAATTTATTGTGTCAATTTTGAAAGGAAGCGGTTCTGAAGCAAACATCCACCCTTGTACGAGTCATAAATAATGAATATATTCACTTACACTCCTGCATCTTCTCTTGTACCTCAGACGGAGTTCGGTACGGGCCAATGTGGGTATATTAAATATTCGCATCATGAAAATACTTACACGTAACTCTAAACAGTACGGAGCAATATTTGTTAAGACTTTATATCCTAATGTAGGATGTAAGAGCTTGCTGAAATAATTCGATTTATCGGAGTAAGTGTTGGAGTAAAATGTCATTAAAACTATCTTACTGACGCCAGACATACAAATTTATAGAATTTCACACTACCCTCACTCACTCACTCACTCACACACACACACACACACACATTATTCGCAGACCGTATGCACGGTACCAACTACCTACGTACATTCAAACAGTTTCACAACATCGTAAAAGCTATAATACATACATTACTGAACACAACAGATACAAAATCTGAAGAGACAAAAATTTCATTTATCTTGTTATGTTTTGAAATCCTTGAATCTAATTGTTGTATTTCTTTTATTTAAAACACGTCAATACGGTGAAATGACCTACCCTGACACCAAATTACGTATAATGTACTCTAGTAAATATGTACTCGAACTGATTAATTTATCCTCATGCAATGAGAATACGTTGTCTCTGAATCGGTTTGTCTTTGACATTTCATCAAATGTCACTTCTTACATCTGTTTGCACCATCCCCGGCAAAGCTTTTAAATAAAACTTGTCAATTTAAAAAATTAAGTGTACTAATTAATTTAAAACGATGTTTAATACTACGCAGGCTGGATTCCTCCAACAATCTCATTTCGTTGTGAAGCTAATTAAAACTATCTACAATTTTTGTGAAGAAACTTGCTCTTCAGAGCAAGACGTTTAAAACGAATGTTACTTTCTGTAATGTACAAACTGAAATTACAACATCATTTATCTGATTTCTGAGGCATGAGTAAGTAAATTAGACACATGTTTACTCTCTTAGAAAATCCTGAACAACAGAATTCAATGGGTAAGGAGATGGTGCTTCATGCGAGAGAATTGCACACGTTTATGTTTTCCCGACAATTTTCAGGTCCATTATTGCTAGTGTGGTCTTTAGTGTTTACTTTATTACAAACCAATTAACTTTTTTGAAAAGGTATGCCTTCCTGCACCACTGCGTTCGCAGTTTTGTACTGCGATACGTGGTACGAATGCAAAACCAAAATAAGAGGAGGAAAGTTTCAGTCTTGACGATGAAAGCTGAATAATGGAAACCAATGTATATGGATTAAAATAATGTAGAAATGCAATAATGTGTATTCAATTTTATAACAACTGCATGCAAAATGCTTAGGTGATTATTCGCTTAAAATGTAAATAGAATTATAATGCAATAACTTTCATGGATGAAAACGTAACAAAACGAATAAAATAATATGAAACAATTTCTTCTATAAAAGCAATGGCAAGCGATGTCTTCAGGCTCGTGAACAACTGGTTACAAAATGCAAACACAAGGCTATAGTTCATTAATAACCGTAATTCGAAAGAATTCATTACTGTAAATGCGACGTGACGAATCAACAACTACAAACTCCAACGTAAGTATTTCTTTACGATGAGTAATGATAACCAATGTACTTAAAAGGCTTACAACATAAACACAATCAGAACAATTAATATAGGTACAAAATACATTATTAAAAACATGTGAATTAACAGTGTTTATAAATGTTGTTACTCTGAGATTATAACACTTGTTAATTAAAATTAACGCACCAAATTAATTAAACGTAATGAGCAAGCCGAAAATTTCGGAGATAGCCGATATCGTTACGCAGCATCTTTGCTGTGGGTTTACTTTCTCCGATGTATGGAATAGTCCAAATTACAACAAAATTCGTCCCAGACGCTAAACTTCTGGTCAACAAATACGTCAGAGATAGAAGCAGCAGCATTTTAAATGTATCAAATAAGAATGTTCCGTCGAAAAATCACGATTCCTTGTCGTTGTAACACATCGTATGTTAAGCTATGTCAAGTAAGACATCTACAACGCATGTAGTCTATCTACTCTGAGGTTTAGTAGCTTACTACCTGCTGAGGATTCTGCAAAAAACGCATCATTTGTTTATAATTTCATTATGCGTTCGTTGATTTTTAACATCGATCCACCATTCCAGTAGCGGCAATATGAAATTCCTTTGCACTGTTACAGGATCTTTGCGGTCACACGATGGTGCTTGAAATCCATTCTCCAGTCCAGTTCTCACTTGCCAAGTATCACAGTAAACTAACAATAGTCATGTTGTCCACTTCTGGATTAACACACAAAATGTCCCATTATAAAAGAGCTTAACAGTACTTCTCGCTGCCACAGCTTTGTAGAAATGTTCAAAGAATCCAATTCAAACACCATTCTATATCTTTCGTTATACAGTGCATATTGTCAATGCAATGTAGTCTCAAAGCACATCATTCTGCCGTAAGTTAAAGTGTATGGTTTGATAACTTTGCAACCGCCTTTAACTGCTAACTTGTCGAATGTTTCAATAATCATTAATCTCAAATCTCCCTTGCGATGTACTTTTCATCTGATTCAATGCAAAACAATGGAAGCGCATCCCCAAGAACTTTCAAGTTTCGGCATCGGACTGAATTATTATTCTATAAAAAGCATGTGGCCAGTTTGAATCACATAAAAACTCCGTAACTTAAAACTGGCAACAGAACTCTTGGAGTTGCATGATTAATTTCCTAGAATACTCAACATTTCAATCAAAAGAAACAACCAACTCAGAAACACAACAATTTATGTAAGTCCAGGTTGTGGAAGGTAGAAGCAGGCGTCTTGATGTCATATTATTTTATGTTGGTACTTTCGCCACTGCTTTGAGCAGGTCCGCTCCAGTCGTCTTATCCAGTCCAAGTTTGTGTTGCTCGTGGTGATGATGGCTGATACTGTGATGCTGCTGCTGCTGCTGTTGTTGCTGCTGCTGCTGCTGCTGTTGTTCGTGTTTCTGCTGCTTTTCTTGCTGCTGCTGTTTCAGCCTATCTTGTTCTTCTCGCTCTCTCCTGGCTTGCTCATTGATTTCTTTCACTGCCCGAAGTTCTTTCTTCAGTTTCATTCTTCGATTTTGAAACCAGATTTTAATCTGTCGCTCTGTCAGGCAAAGGGCATGAGCTATCTCGATTCTTCGCCTTCTGGTCAGGTAGTGGTTAAAATGAAATTCCTTCTCCAGTTCTAATGTTTGGAAACGTGTGTAAGTCTGCCGACCACGTCGCCTGGGGCAGCCGTTGGGACCTGTCAACAACAAGAGACACAAATGTAAGGCATTTATTTAAGATTAAAAACAATCTAATACTCTGAGGGAATGCCTATCCTGGAATATACTTGATGTTAGTTCCCTTTCCAGGGACATCATGCCTAAGATTCAGACTCTTGTCTAACACATTTCAGCCAAAACAAAAGTGGAATCTGAATCTAATTAGAAAGTGGTAACGAACTTGGCATAAAACACTCTGTTGCGGAATGATGATCATCTACTTTCTGATTCATTTCTTGGAAAGGCTGTAATCCTAAATAAACGTTGTGCACTTCAAACACGCATACAACAAACCCATTAGTTGTGCACAGCCTTCAGTTCCAGGGAAATTCAGGTGTTTCATTCGGATGAACAGCCAGAAAACATTAAAAACTCGCTGAAATAAACCAGCAATTATCACTGCAATAACCATCACCAGAGTGACAAGTGTAACTAATACTCCGCTACTGTGTCAGTATGGAGGTAGAGGTAAAGGTAAAGGTAAAACTATTCATATACAGGCCTCAACATGCCATTATAACTGCAGGAGACTGAGGCTCCCCGAATTTTCCAGTCACTCGGTACATAAAGATGACAAGGTTGTCAGCTCTAGACACCTGGCGCATTAACTTCCAGGAGATATCCTTGGCACTCATTTCTGTTAGTTTAAGTCGGAAGTATTAAGTTAGTTTAAGTCGGAAGTATTAAGTCAATGACCCCACCAGGAATCGAAACCGCGACCTTGTAGCGCAGTGTTTCAACCAACTACGCCATCGCGTGCCCCTATAAATATATGGACTATACTGAAATGTTACCTATTTTCTATTCTAGCAAGTAACCAGTCTTCTACAACGTTTTCATTATGATACCCAGCGTATGGCTGGTGTAAGCGCCGAACTAGTGCGGCCTGCTAACGTTTACAAGCATTCTTACGGGGTCGTGTTTTGGAAATTCAAAATTTTCTACACATAAGTCTACCAGTCAACACTGTGTGATGACGTCAATGTAATTCACATTCTCACACACCCCATTTAATTATACTCATTTAAATACACAATTAGGTAATTATATCCTTAGACTCTCAACAGAATATGTATGTTCCTTTGTCACACTTTAACCAAATGTAGGTACATGTACTGAGTGGTTCTCTTACCATGTCAAATTTTTAATCCCTCATTCTGTTACCCAAAAAAATAACATACCAAGGACATCACATCTCGTAAGGCAGTCGCTAAATATAGGTTTGTAAGATAAATATATAGACCCGAATTTCCTTGGTTCATTTACTTCTTGGCTGCAATCGATAAGTTTCATTTGAGACTTCCTTTCATAAGCATCCTGTGATGGACCGACTTAATACACAAGTTCTTCTGCACCCAGTTCTGGTGTCATTCGACTATAATAGTTGCTCATTTTAATCTGCCTTTCTCTTAATTCAGTTCGCATCATTAAGTGGGTCATTTTACTTACATCTAAATGAAATTTTGCTTTTTCGTATGGGGAGTCAGACGGTTTCTATCAAATTTGGAGAGCGGCATTAGGCAGCGTGTAAGCTAGGGTAATAATTCAATTGAACTAGTTTTGAAGTCCCATTTGTACAAAGAGCTAACAACTTTCCTGAAGTTATTCATCGCCTTTGACCAAATAAGCGCATATATATACACACACACACACACATATATATATAGGTTTTTCCTATCGTCCAAGAAATTAATCCATCTGGCACTCAGGTCATGATTATGAATTTAATGGACTCCACGTTCTGATTAACGCTGGCACTATGTACATTAAAATGGTCAATATTCCACACAACAGCATATACTGACCACAGAACAAAAAAAGAAATTGTGATTTCAGAAAAAGACTTTTGTCTTTTAATTCAGTGGCATACAACCGTTTCGGCAATAAATACTGTACGCTTGTTTCCAGGAAACCACCAATATTCGTGTTTTATACACAAAGGTCAATCGCGCTCTTCTAAAGAATACTTCATTTTGTTCGTCTGCTGTCTGCCTCTAGGCAACCAGAATTACACGAAATGTAAATGTTGGCAAAGTACCTTTTCGTAATTTCCTTCGACATTCATGCCGACGATGTAATATTTACAATCAGCTTTTTCAAACCTTGTGCACTGATTCTCCAGTTTTGTTGTGGTTTGTACGACTGCTGCCCACAGATGTACCAGGCAGATGTACGTACGCACCATGGACAGTCCTTAAAAATTAGTTTCGTTCTCGCTATCTATAAGTACCTCTTTAATGAAGAAACACGCGGCTTTAACGTAAAAAATACGATTCAAGCTGGATGTGATCTCAGAATTTTGATTTCCTACAGGCAGCTGCCTGGGTTCGACGCAAGGACAGTCCGTACGGGATTTGTTGTGAAGAAACTGACATTGAGACAGGGTTTCCTCCTAGTACAGTGATACCTCGGCTAACGAAGATAAATCGTTCCGGAACCACATTCGTTAGCCGAAACACATACAGACGGAAAAGATAAGCTCCCGGAATGGCCGGACCTTTCATGTTTGCTGCTTTATGTTAGCGCGCGCATCCACAAAAACATTCGTTAGCCGAATCCATATTCGTTAGCTGAGTCCGAAAAACTGCGAAAAAAAATTTCGTTAGCCAAAAAATTCGTTAGCAGGGTCACTCGTTAGCCGAGGTATCACTGTATTTCGGTCCCCGCCCCTCCCCCCTCCACAGTACCATTCCGCCAAACCTCCATGACATACTCATATTTAATTCATCTACCATCGACGCTATGTAATCTTAGCAACGGACAGCACTGTTAAATAACACACCCCTCCTTTCTGTATACAGGCATCTCATGCTGCATCCTACTATGTAATGGAGGATCAAAGGAAGTAGGAATAACAAACAGTCAAAACAAATGTATGTCATCAGTTACAGTGTTCAGAAAAAAGGAAAATAAATTTGCTAGACCCATGTAGCATAAAACCCAGACGCAACTATCATCACACATATTGTTTATTTATGACAGTCTTATTTCCAATTGTATAATATATTATATACCGTCAGTACACAACATCATCAATATAGTAACATAATGTATGCAATAGGTTACACTATGGCCATAGTGTAACCTATTGCATACATGATATTACGATACTGGTGTTGTTGTGTACTGACTGTATATAATATATTATACAATTGTTATTGCACAACGGGATGGCTTCTGTCAAAGTCTTATTTCCATTCAAATGCAAAATAAACGTACGTGCGAAGCAAATCTAAATGACGGATATAAAACAAAATTAAGAAAATACAAACTTAAGTTGAAAAGTTAGGTTGGATTAACTGATCAGGTAAATGAATTGTGACCTCTCCACAGACATTTCTCTACAACCGAATCAGGGTCGGATTAAGCAATTTCTGGGCCTACTGTTAAAATAAATTTTGGAGCCCTCTCTACGCGTGATACAGGAAAGGCAAAAGCTGTGAAGGAAAGGCGTGGAAATCTGTAATACAAAAAACTTTTTCGGGGTACCCAAACGGTGGGGCCCATGCACCTGCATGCAATGCGATGGCCTCTAGTGGGCCCTAGAGTGAGTAACAGTGCGAGCAATAACAACCCGAATAAACTGGATGTTGGCTGGAGTACTCAATGTACATCAGACAAAATTACCCGCTTTCACTATTATAATTCTAGCAGAAGTTTATAACGAGACTGATGTGTTCACGGTGTTTAAGAATACCAGCATTCACAAACTTTATATGCCTCTCTGTCTTTTTTTTTTCAAGATGTCTGTGGTCTACTGCCAGGCATAACTTGTAGTAGAATAAAGTACAGAGCAGAACGTGGTTGTAATCTTCTCTGGTAGCATAAGCCACAGAAGACACAAAAGAGAACAGTTTTACAGGAACAAATCTCTAAAATTCTGCCAACTCTTTCACACAGCCAACTGAGAATAAAAAGTGAAACTTGGCAGACAAAAAATATAAACATTTATTCTCTCTCCAGAAGATCCTTTCTTTACAGTATGCTACCCTTCATGTTGAAAAACACAACCCTTAAAAGGCTATAGGCATCAGTAACTTTCACCACCGAACTATGTGGATATACTGAGAAGCCAACCTATCCAGATCAATAGCAGTGTCTATTACAAAAGTCAGGAAATAATACAGCACAAAGGAAACAAAACCCACGCCAAGCAATAAAGATCACAGTAAACACATTAGGTTTAGGTAAAAGGAAAATAAATCTAAAATACGAAAAAGAAATAGGCCAAACCTACTTAAAATATTAGACAGGACACTTTTTGCTGGGTTTCAAAAGAGAAAGTTGAGCTGCAACAAATTTCAGGGTGTCTGTCAAGATTCTTGCATTTCCCACGTTTATAAGTCATAATGGAAAGGAAAGCAAAAACTTGAATACATCTGACAAAGAAGCTGAGCATGAATTTGAAGAAAGAAGTTTTTATATCTGCAGCTTGTCTAATTATACAAGGACTACCAAAAATTAAAACTATTATGTCATAGAAATGAAGTCTCCTTTCCTTAGTATGCTCTGTGTGTGTCATATTTAAGGAGAAGTGCACACTCAGAACACCATCTGGTTTGAGAAGGCTTTGTATTGTGGGAATCACGTATTGTTGAATGCGAAGTGATTATAAAAATATGGGCTGATAATCGCTCAATTCTACATTTCCTGCTCTGAAGCATCAAGTCTCTTGTTAACCAGAGATATCTGTGGAAATCCTGATATTGGTCATAAAATTTTGATCACGTGCCCAATATTTTGGATGGTTAAATAGAAGTGTTAGTATGAAATCTGTGGTTATCATCACAGGGGTGTTAGTAAAAATTAGAAACCTAGGAGGTCATGCCATGTCGGCTGGTAAAGCTATCGCCACTTCGGACGAGCGGAGCGGAGTAAATCGGTCGAGTATTCTTGAACCGCCATGCGACGACGATGGAGACAGTAAGATCCATCGCGCTTTTACTGAAATAAAATAACCCTATGAAGAGTAAACTTTAAATTAAAACATTTTGAAATAAGATTCGTAGTGAAGGACACAGCCACTCCTTTGTTATGGAAATTTTTTGAAGGGTATGCTACTGTTGGAATTTTGTTGTTGGGTTGCCACATCACATATATCCATATAATGTGATTTTGAAAAGGCAGGCTACCAACTAATGTTAGAACTTACTTATTACATCACAGAACGTGACATATATATCGTATGAGGAAGTCATAAAGTGAAAACAAATATGTTTGTGAATGCTGTGTTCTCATGAGCGACTTTATATTAAGTAGAATGAATATACTTATAAATACTGCGTTCTCTGAAATACTGAACTACACAAGCAAAAGAACACACAGTTTCGGCAACCATCCAATTAATTGAAAAACAACTGGTTTATAATTTCGTCGCTTTCAAAATACTGCAGGAACCTTCGAGTGCTTTTAAAGTAATTAAAGAAGAAAAAAAAGATGAAAGTTTCGGGAAAGAATTTCCTCCACCTGAGACATACGTGCGTGATAATCCAACATTATTGAAAAATGTGGGGGAATGGAAGCGTGTGTTTGCACGTATGCAGGAGTTATTGAAAAATCCCAACGCTTTATGCTTTCTGTGTAGTGCTCGCACGTACTCATATTGCAGAGCTGGGGTCCAACATGGCCGAAATGCGTTGAACAATAAAGAGTATGGCTGGCAAGGGAGGGATGAGGATGAGTTCTTCTGTGTTACCATGGCAACCGAGTGACAAAGACGGAAAACGTTAAGGTTAAAGGCTTTTTCTGCTGACGCTATCCTCACGCACAGGGTTGGCTTTTTAGACTCGCCCCTCCCTCAAAGCCCCAGTTCCACTCTAAAGCCCTGCACCCTCCAACCAATTCCAAAACTCCCATTCATTATTCCTACTTTAACCCTCCCTTATGCATTAGACCTTTCACTGACCTGCAAAATTTCTATACATTCAGAACACCAGGTCTCTTTGACAATGTCCAAATAACGAATATGGATTTATGAATCGTTATTTACTGGTTATGAAATGCAAGGACAAATTAGTAAAAATACACTCACTAACGTTTGCAGGTTCCAGTTATTGCTGTCCTGGTGGACTGACAAGACACACAATAATTAATGTTAGTTAACCTGATGTTTATTGTACCGTGCATCATTGTGATAGCTGAAGAACGAAACGGCCAATGTGGTGGTTCAACAACATAGTCGCAAACTCCTGAAGATGGGCATATTAATGCCCGAAACAAGTTGAGTCTCTAAGAAGTAAAATAAAAGTAGCAAGTGACATCTGGTTGGTTTTTTATTCGTCAGCTAATGTTAGTTAATCGAATCAGACAGTTCTTAAAAAACGAGCCAGTACAAAAAACGTTTGCGGGGACCGAAAATTATGAAGTATTAAAAATTTCACACGAGAATTGAGGGTCTACGTTATACGTAACCGTCAGTATAACATACACTGTCATAGACATTCTTCCGTAATATGGATAACAAATACACTGATACACAATAAATACATTCACACAGCCAAAGCCAGGAATCAAATTGACAAATGCGCTATTGTTTCTAGTCTTCCCCCTGAAGAATTTTGATAATTCAGTTTCTCACAAATTCAATGTGACATTGATATTTTAATTCAATGATATCCACCCCCCTGTGACTAGTCAATCGCAAAAATACACACTGTTCCGTCTGACAAAACACTATTATTTTTGAAACGCTACATGTTTCGATCGAAACCGAACATCATCAGGCGTTCTCTACACAACCAAAGGTAATAAACTGTTTTTAATAGTATTCAAATCCGTTCACTCACGAACAAATTAATAGATAATACCAACAAACACACACGTATTAAAACGTACATTTTCGTATACAATCCACTAGACTTCCATCAAACAAGCATATAAAAATACACTAACATTTTTATCTATTTTATAATTCGTCAGTGTTTTATATATTCGTGTTTAATGTAAGGTCCCTGAGGATGATCTGAAGAAGATCGAGACTTAGTGGATTGTATGTGAGAGTGTATATTTGATAGTTGTGTATTTGTTGGTGCTGCTTATTAAAAAAGTTAAAACGCTGTTATTTGTGATATTCACTAAATATTATAAAATAGCGTTACAGTAAAATTGTAGTTTTTGTTAGCATCTAATGTGTGTACTTGGTTATCTCAATAATTATAGTGTTTTCTGGATTTCTTAGGTTACTATTTCTTGAATATTTAAAAGTTAAAGTTAAAAAAATTTGACCTAAAATTTCATATGTAAGATCAAGTAATTAGCCAATAATTGTGCAGCAACAATATATATATATATAATACCTATTCTGCTACAGGTTTTTCAAATGACGTGCCTGTAAAAATGCTTCTAACCTAAGCAGGCCTAGATTATTTTTGCACTTACGTCGGGCTCACGTGGAGTCATCCTTTACGCAAAGAATGCAGAAGTATAATAGCAGAGAACTGTGTCTCTGTAGGGTACGAACTTAAGTTGTGCAATGAATTAGTGAAAAATAAGTCGTCCAATGGTTTTAATAATGCAATTATAATTCTGGATAACAAACTTAATACGAATAACAGTCCTACAAATTGTGCCGGAATTTACGCTAATTACACATCAGTCTAAATTATATTAGCCAACGCCTGACCGTATTTTCCCAGTCTCTAATCAAACACTGTAGCAATACAGGGTGATATACAATTGGCAGCCAGCACTGCAGACACCGTATTTAACAATCAAATGTCCTCTGTAATTACGATAAAGGAGTGTCGAGGCTTACGCTGATGAGTTTTTACGTTCTAGAAGACCTTCCTCTTCCACATCAACCTCTCTCCGACGATCAATCCTTCCTGTCTACCGCTCCCATTTTCTTCCACCACGTTTCTTTTCACTGTTGGGGTCAGTAAGAGTCCCAAGGGTTGGCAGGCGATGTTGTGGGGAGGTAATTTATATGTGAGCGTGCTGATTGCTTTTTCCTGATTACACACTGTAATTTGTTATCCCCACTCCTTTCCTTCAACCCCTATTGAACTACACTGTGTTGGCTCCAATAATTCTAGTCTTCAACCCTCCTGTTTCACTTCTCACGGAAAGTTTTTCACTCACAGGCTTTACACAATGAAATATTCCTTCGTATGTTTCTGTTCCAAAAAAGTATAAGAAATGTTTCCCAAAAGTGACCTTCACGTAACCTCGGGTCCTAGTTACAAATTACGGGGACTGATTGACTGTAGCTTGAGCTACGGATTTAAAGAGCATTTGGCAGGACAAAGGATAATTGCAACAAGCAGACATTAATTTAAAGCGAAGTATTATGTGCTAGCTTATACCTCGACATTTTTTCTTAGTAGGTATAAACAGCCAACACACAAAACGAGCGGCTGCACCGGCTCACATTCCCGTGGAGTGTAGAGCCTGACAGTCACAGCGTCAAAGCAAAGCTGACCCTGTCTACTGTAAGAAGCCGTATAGAAAAACTAAGGATAGAGTTCCACTGATTTTTAACCTAAAAAGTAGTTGGTGGTGAGTAGCGAACTTCACACCCCGGCCGGTTTACACCCACGTACGAACCCCGGTACCCAGTGAATAGAAGACTGGATGAGTCCCGGGGCCGGTAGGAAATCTAGACTTTCTAGTCTATAGCCCAGACAGTATCCCGGCTTCCAGTCACGTCTTCAGGCACTTTGGAATCGCGTAAGTACCCGGAGCAAAACCTGTCCTAGTGTCACTTGATTCAGCACAAAGCCCACATGAAATTAACAAAGCAGGCCGTAGCCAGTGGGATTTCGGCGAACAACTGCATGGCACTTGGCACGGCCTCATTCTGCCCTTCGTTAAAATGTTACTTAATAACTTACCAAGATTATACAGAGCAGGTCACAGATAAATGAATGAGTATGGAGAAATGAGTTAATGTTACTGAAGGAGGGAAATCGAACCTCTTCCCGAGCCACTGCGTCTACCTCCTATTCCATATAATCTGGCCTGGAATTAAACACCAGCCTCTGCACTGAGAGGCCGAAGACCAACCACCTGAGCCATGGCACGCCGTAAGCCTATTTGTAAGTGCACAGCTTTCAACGCTGCGCTGTTGGTAATATGGCTTCAACAATGTTATCAGAATCTTCGATTTTTTTTACAGCCCAATTCAGACATTGGCTGCCAGAATTATGCTCCTCCAATGGTCCCTATTATCAGCTTTGCCTTACAGTAACAAGATATCACCGGGATTTGAATATCGGAATCAGTTACTAACAGACTTTTTTTTTTTAATGGCCAATCCATCACATTTATGGTTGAAATACGTTAGAGTCTAGCTCTATTGTGCTAGAATCTTGTTTCAAAGACCAGTCGGCGACCAAATATGGGAAATTATTATATAATATAGCCTGAATAACAGGAAAATATCAATGAACACGAAACCCTATTTTCCAGAACTGGCTAGTTACCTCCCTGGGTAAGGAACATCCGAATTCGAGAGGAAGACCTGTTTAATCCATCCACATTAGAATAAAAACAGAATGGCCAATGTAGTCAATAAAGGCGCGCTCTGGAAAAGACTACACGATTCAATTGTATTAACCAGTAAATTATAAATAAACAGAAGAGAAACCTTAATGCTAGGCTAATGACACGCTACTTCTAGCCACCTCGACGTGTCCGAGTTCACAACACGACTGTCCCTGAACGACGTCCAAATTTCCTACGATTCTACCAAAATTACATAAATTTGCCTTAAATCGACATCGTTTTTACATTGCGCATAACGTCATCGCGTCTAATACATTCCGTCGAATGAGAACGATAGTCTTAATTTCACACGACACCATAACAAAGTAGAAAACACTGAAGAACTTATGTTCCATACACGATGTTCTGAGAGACTGGACGCCTGCAGATCGAAAAGAGGTAAAACTGGCCATCTGCATACCTAGATATATGGGGGAAGTGAAGGTGTACTTCCACGCATTCCCGACTTCGAAACTAGAGGAAAGTGAGTGGCCAACCACCCCGGCCGCTATATTCCTGGAAAAGTACCCTTCCGGACCCATGAAATAGGATGGCTGGTGCAGACCCCAGAGACAGTCTTGACGCTACTATGTGGAATCATCTTGCTACTGCCAAGAATCGAACAGCAATTCTTCGGTCATCTACAATGTGATCTAGTCACTTAACACACTACACTATCCCGCCCCCTTGAGGACACAATGTTTATGTACGTTACATATAAAACTACTGTTCGTCCCTCAGCGGTTAATGATGTTTAGCGAAATAATTCGTATTCATATCAGAATCAACGGAACCCATAAATAAAGTGCGAGGCAAAATGCATTGTTTCTTATTTGCGCAGGAGGGAGTAGGCCTGCCACTGGGCTAAGCAAATGTGATCATCATATACAGAGGCTTACAGACAGGGATGGGCATAGGAGGAGGTCGTTTGCATTAATAATAGGATACAGTGGCAGGTTTCTGCGGAAAAGAATCACTAATATTAAGTGTACAGTCTGTAATGATTTAGTGAGATGATAATCTTTCTGTGGACTTGTCCGTCGTCCAATTTTAGAGTACTTCGTTTCGGAAGCCGACTCTCCTTCCATCTTCACGTAAAGGAAAGCATTTAATCTGGTGGACCCCTTAGAAACTATTCTCACTTTGTGTCCGAAGACTAAGAAGTGTCTTTCATACTCAGTACGTTACAAACCAACGTCAGAGGGCTGTAGAGTTGAATCTGTGATAAATTTTGCGTTCTTTCTCCACACTCTTGAGCCGGTAATTTTTCATTTCTACGTCCTATTCCTTGCTACAACCCGTTTAAATATTTGTGGTTCTACTGTGATCCTAACGATCCAGGTGCAGCTTCCTAACAGTGAAGTTCTTGCCAGCTGTAGTGCAGACTTCACTTGCTTTGTGATAAAGAGTCTGTCTCCCTCTCTTTCTGTGGTCCAATTATTCACGAACCTTAAAACATACTGGACAAATCCTATTGAAGTTTGCAATATTCCAATCATTTTTTTAATTACCAGAGACGATCATGAACACACTTCTAACTATGGTTTAACTTGACAGAAAAACTTGCGTTTTTAATGTAAGTGACCAGTATAAGACAGAACTAATATGTTATTATGTACAGAATGGGATGACCTTTGTGTTTAAAGTCCACCAAGTAGTGATGAAAATATGCCTGTACACTTTGTGTATTAACCCTTTAAACGCCGAATTAAATCCCATCTGCAATTTGCTGGCATTATTAGGAGCTCACCATATTCTCCACGTTAGCAGGATACGTGTTAAAATAAAGAATAAAATATTCTTCTATAATCGCCGTTCATTAGTTATGTTATGAGGAATGAACGAACGTAAGGTCATTAAAGTATGCAGACGTCCTATGGAATTCGAAAATATATGCACTACCTTGGAAATAATAGGTCACTTCTCTTGTTTAATTACTTCAATGTGGCCATATCATGTAATTAGTGCGTGTCTGTAACTTTCAATAGGACGCAGTAACTAATCAGGCGAAAACAGTTCACTACAGTAAAGGCGAGGACTGATTCAGGTTTCATATGGTTCAGAAGCTATGCTAAAAAATAAAATAATCGGATTTGCAAAGTTAACAACAACTCTATTCAGTCATTCATATAATTTTAATTATACTCATTTTCTTCGGAAGGCCTCAGTGGAAAAAACACCACGTGAGACCTGGACATAGATGGGAAACTGAAACTGTATAATCTTTAATGTTTTCGGTTCTTAGCATACGGTCAGCAGAGTGGCTCACCGTTGGATACTTCGTTGTGACGGTGCGCATTGCCCTTCATGTATAAATTTTTATTTTACATTTCTTTTACATGAACACACATTATTTTAGATGGGAAAACATTAAAAGGGTCCCTTCCAAAATAGACCCCAAGGGTGTTGGTGGTGGTGGTGGTAGTCGTGGTGGTGTGTGCGTGAGCACGCGCGCGTGTGTGAAATGCATTCATTTGGTTCCGAACAGGGACCAACTTTGGGTTCGCAGGAACAGTGCCTAAATTTCAGACTTCCGCCGCGATGTAAATTAGATCTTCGTTCTTTAGGGATTTTACGCAGTGTAGAATGGTAGGTCCATACTTACTTTTCGGGACAACCTATCGGCTCCATCTTCAGGGACCTTGCACCTTGAAGATGAGACCTACAAGTTGTCCCGAAACGTCGGTACCAACTGCCATTCTACGCTGCATAAAATCCCAAAAGGGCGCAGATCTGGAGACGACGCTGTATACACAATGCGGGAAACTCGTAGGCTTATTTTGTAGGACTCTTCTCCATTTACTGAGTACATTGTACAGTTGGACAAATTCAGATTTAATTCAATACTTCAGTTCTAAGTGTAATCCCAATTAAGGTTACTTAGAAGCTTACATTATTGCTGCGTGGTGATAAGAAGAGCTATCTGCATAATAAAATGGGTTAGCTTGGAGTGTGGCGAGATGGGATATGAAATACTGAGAATTCCAAATCCCTTCTCCTTATAGTCAGTATTTTATCATGAATTACGTGACATTATATTTGCTCGTAAAATAAATGCAAAAATATGTGCACCAAAGTTAAGTACACAAAGCAGCATGAGTAGCAGACATATGATGTTTATTACTGCCCAGTGTAATGGCGCAGTAATTAAATGTAATTACATTACGAGGTAATAAAGTACATCATGGTGTGTTGTGCACAATTAACGTTGCAATATGCAGAAAACCTGCATACAAAGCAATTTCCCCAAGGTATTTTCAGTTCAAAACATTGTAATGAATGCGTCGCTAACCTTCGTATCACCACCAGTTCAGAATATAAAATTAGATGCGTGTAAACGTATACAATGTGCCATGAAAGGTCACACGAGAAGCAACAGATAGAAGTACACGTGTACATTCTACATAAACGAATTTTATCTGAAATTTTTCGCTCGCGGTTTTAGCTTTTTCCTAAAATAATCACATGCATTTTAAAAACAGACCTCCATCTTCTGTCAATGTGCAAGCACGGCTGCTCTGAATATTCATGTGATAGCAGTGGATCGCTATTGGAAAATGGTACCAAAATGGAAATTGGGGTGTAGTGATACGTAGAATTATGCAGGATCTATGAACGGGTTATGATAATATCCACCACTACACAGCACGCTGTTTGTAACATTCATAGGTCCATGCATCGCTAATATATATACTGTACTCAGAGTCAACCAACAAGATGCAATTTTTTTCAATATATTTATTTCTGTAAGACGCTGTACATGTTCCAGACGGGTTTTCTGTCCATCATCAGGAGCTCAAAACTGCACATACAGCGTCAGGCAGTTGTCAGACCAATACTGCTACCTGCTGCTAGCCTGGACGTCTAACACAAGGTAGCAGCATTGGTCTGACAAATGCCTGACGCTTGTGTGCAGTTTTTAGCGCCTGATTACGGACGGAAAACCCGTCTGGAACATGTACAGCGTCTTACAGAAATAAATAAATTGAAAAAAGTCACATATTGTTGGTTGTACTCTGAGAATACAGTACGCTGTGTCACTATAGATTCCTGCGCACTAATAATGCCAAGTCGAGCAACAGACTTCGTAGATAAATTTCAGTAATACAATTAGCGAGAAAAGGGGACAGGGAATGTGCAGCCGAACATGCGTAGTGAAGGCGGGGGGGGGGGGGGGAAAAAAGGGGGGGGGTGAGAGAGGGGGGAGAAAAATAAAAGAAGAAGAGAGTAAGGGGAAGAGAAGAGGGCGGGAGAGGGGGGGGGGGGGGGGGGGGGGGGGGGGGGAGAGAAACGGCAGGGTCTAGTAAGATGGAGAGAACATTAAAGGTAATTACAAAGAGTAAATCGATATTAACACCCCTTCTTGGAGAATTCATGAGGGCATTGCTACAGCCATATGCATGGAGGGGACAGAATGTGTTCTCGATATTAATATCGATGCAAGAGACAAACAAGAAGTCCTCATTTTATCTATCCTGTGTCATTTGGTCACTTCCTGTCGGCTCGCTCATGGCACAAAATATAGGCAATGAGGTACGCCCACACGCACCCTATCGAAGACAGCTTGGTAAGTCTGCAAGCGTCAATACACAGTCAATTTGCTGTGGGGATCCAAAGTGAGTGTCGAGTTTATCTCCGATACATGTGCTTATTAATATCGATACCACAGAAACTGTCGTAAATTTGGACGAATGTTTCCTGATGCGCTGCCTCCAAACATGAATGCCGTTTATTACAAGTGTGAAGGTCTCAAGCAACAGGTTCCGTTCGATACAGGACAAGATCAGAGAATATGCTAGAAAACGTACGCTATCTGGGGAAAAGACTTTACGAAATTGGAGCTCAATTGGTGACATCTCCAAGGACTTGCACAGCAAACAGACGTGTCTGGATCAACAGCAGGAACTGCAGTAAAGCTGCTGCATTTGCGTCTATATAAGAAAAATGTGGTTCATGAACTCTATGACGCAGCTTGTGAGGCAAGACTGGATTTTGGTACTTTTCATTTGAAGCATGTTGCAGAAGTAGACCCATACACATTATTTTTGTCACAAGGCTTGGTTTCATCTCAGCGGATACGTGACATCTCAGAATAGGAGTTACCGGTCCGCAGAAAATCCCACTTTGCTACATGACACGAAATGTCATTACATGATGGCAAGTCTCGTGTTTGGTGTGTTATAAGTGCAACTAGGATTATTGGGCTCAATTCCTTTTCGAAGACCATAAATTCAGACTGTTAATGTTATACAAATTCTAACAATATTTACCATCATGTATCATTTTTAATGAAATTCAATTCGTTGCTGATATAGGTCTCCTCTTTCGCTACATCTTTACTGTGTTATTTTTGTTTCTGGGACGTGTTAAGGATATCATGTGTGCAAATCATTATCGCGTTAGTTGAAGACGATATGAACAAGAAAACACTCAGGACGTAGAATCTTTACTTTTCACCAGCAGAACTTCGACGTGTAATGAACTAGGTATATACTTTTTGAAGCGCGTCTGTGAGCCAAGGGGAAAAGCCATTGTCACCATATTCTCTCAACTGAGATATGGTGAAAGCTGGCGTAATATATTGAGCTAGTAATTTCTTGTGCTTTTTTTTTATACAAATAAAGTAAATGAGCGAATAAGTGTAACACTGAAGCACAGCTTATGCTGACAGAAGCGTGGAATGGAATAGGGGAATGACGAATGCCATATGTCAGATAAAATAACGACCATATATTTACATTACCATTTCCAAAGCGATGCGGATGTAATTCGCAACCAGTCTTTTTTGTGAAAACTAAGTGGCTCTGCTTGGCAAGAAATTCTCCGCGTCTAATTGAACCTAATATTCATTACCCTGTCCACAAGAGGAGAAACCACCTATCCTCTTCTACACCAAATGAACACACACACACACACACACCTTACAGACTTATTTCTGTAACACAATGGGACGTTTTCTTCCCAGTATGATGTGCGGGTCTACCAACGATTTGTGAAATACAAATAATCTTAACATGGCACTTATGTTCTTGTCCTGGACATTTTGCCAGTTAGAGGCGTTTGTATTAAAGACGCCTATTTCAAGCAGGTCTTATCTTTTGCAGTAAAGTTATTTATTTTTTATTTCCAAAACGCAGCTGTTATTCCCAGCCTCGTAACATTACCCGCTCCTAATCCAACCTTAGACTCTCAATGAAGTTAGTTATGCCAGCAACTCAGAAGCTGTTTTTGGCGCGGCTACGGAAACAGTACATTTTTCAATTTTCCTGCCATTGCAACAGGGCAGAAAAAGTCTCGATTAAAAGGCCTGAACGTTCTGCACATCATGTTGTTTCGGTTATTATTCAAATATACAGGCAGCAGGATTTATTACTGAATGACCTCATCAAATAAATGAAATTGCCAACAAAACATCTGCCCTCATTTTTTTCGGCTCATCTTGTACAAATATATTCTTCACTTGTCAGTAACAGCATTGTGATACTATAAATCATGTCTGTATTTCCGCTTACAGAGACGCCCCACAGTAAGTTCACTGCAACTCTAAGAATTTGTCACTCACTCACTCACACACACACACACACACAATATATATATATAACGTTAAAGTGCTACAAATAGCCTCTAACATTCATTAATGCGAAATATATGAACAATATGTTCGGTTGATAATTGGAAAGTAACAGGTTAAGAAACCTGCACGTATCACAACACGCCACACAAGGGAAGGGCGTGGTCTTGTTCAACCTCGAAAGCAGTTCCGTCATCTATGCACGACAAACACGGTCTAGCTTGAGGATGGCTAAGAATTAGCACTACTCCGGGCCAGATTCGAAACCTCGAATCCTGCAAATGTACGTCCGTTGCCTTACTGCTGCAGTATCCAGACAACAACGTAACGAATGCTGAAGGAACACACAGTGTGCAGCACCATCGAGAATGGCCCAAATTTCTTTATGAAACTCCACAGTGGCCTTCAATGCTGCATATGAATATCACTTATTATTTTCCTTGAAGCTAATTAATGACTATGTATTTCGTGTCCACACGGAAGACAAAATTGCAAGTCAGCTTGTTTTTTCAAACTACTGTAAAGAAAAGTTATTTTCTCGGCGTTACAATTTCGGACTTCACTTGTACTCACGAGATGGCATTTGGAACTGCGACTGAAGAACAGGATGGCCAGAGTTGCTGAAGCTATCACAGTCAACCAAGGTAATGCCGACGTAATCCTTTCAATAGGTCACAGCCACTTCCTTCATTCTTAATTATTCGACACAAGCAAATGGTTACGTCGAATTTGAAAGTCTAAAAGAGGAAAGAGAATTTTTCTCACGCCCCGAACAAATTATACGCGATACTCGCGCGCAGTAAGTGTTTTAGATTCGGTCGCTAATTATTGAGTTAACAGGATGCCTCGGACAGATTGTGACCAATCGCAATCGTTAGAACTGAAATAACCGTTACCTTACAAGCGTTTTAAGCACAGTTCTTGCTATACACACCGACTGTGTTAATATTCAGCAACTGTACATTCCGTCTACACAGGAACTTAACGTTTTGTATTACTCTAATGATGAAAAGCAACTGTGTCATTCTACAGCCATAACCAATCGGTCTTCAAGATGGAGACAGAGCACACACACACAGACAAAACATGGCACAAATTAAATTTCAAAATATGGTCAGGCGTGCACAAGTCCCGGGCGCCATGTCGTCGTGGCGACTAAACCTTTTACGGTGACACCTAACATTTGTGGGCCCTTGCTATGGAACTTGCTTCACGTCATCCTTCTGACGACTGGAATTTTTTAGATGACTTCTGTATAAGTGAGATTTTTTTTACGCCCTTGATTTCGAGATATCGCGAGCTCTAATAACAGCAATAGCTAACTGCTGCCGCTGGCGTTACACTCAATGCAATTTAACACCTTCAATGCACACAGCCACTATTTTTATTTCGTATTTAAATAAACTACCTGAAATTGGAATGACTGGTTAACAGCGTGATGAGGATATAATGTAGCCAGCATTGCTACGTATTAGCAAATGTTTACGGCTTATGTTTAATTAATTTTTGAACATTTTATCCTTTTGTATATTTCGATTTTTTATTACGGCCGCGCACCAGTTCACAGTGTTTGTCGCGCCAGTAGTGGTACACGTACCACAGTTTAAGAAACCATAATCTACGTGTGTTCTGCATCGTCATCTTAGCCCTAGATAGGATATTCTTTTCTTTCTTAGTCTAGCCTCTTCTATCTACTCACAGTTGAGGTGTTTGGGGTTACTGTTGCACATGATCACATTTAGTGACACCTGCACACTCGGCTAGACTCGCTCTGGGCGAGGGGTCGGCCCGTCGCAGACACCTCTACATGACAACACGCAACTTTCATACTAGTAAGACACATGCCCCAGTGGAATTTGAGCCCACATTCTCACCAAGCGAGCGGCCGCAGACTTACGCCTTAGAACGCGTTGTCACCGGGATCGGCCGACAAAGAATTGCTAATTAATTTCTAATTTTAATTTCTTAAATTACACTTTTCAACTTTTTCCGAACTCCAGTTCTGTTTACGCTTACTGACCCCAACACCCACCAAGACTTCGGACTTCTACGATTTCTAGTTTGATCCATCGCTTTCAGGCACAAAAGACGAGCGCCATATACTAAAACTTGGAAAGAACCATGTGCAGTGCAATATTCCAATGTATTTTGTAATAACCACTGTTTCCTACTTGGTATCACTGTCATCCAGTAATAAAAGTCCGTAAATATTACCGTGACAAACAGATAGGGGCTGCAGGGTCCCTACTGCATAACCACTCGTTTAACTACTCTAGACTCGTTGAGGGGGTTTCTGAAGCGTGCCGTCTGTGGACGTCCTCTGACAAAGACGACTCAAACGCTGGAGACTGAGTTTATACCAGACATAACGTCTCAGATGGCTGGGTAAACCACAGGTACCGGAGATACACCCCACATACTAAGTATGGGTCACCACATTTAGAATAATTTGGGGGAGGGAGTGCAGTGAGTGGAGAAACATTTCATTTACAGACGCCCTTATAATACAAATTTCTCATCTTTCTACCTACCCATTACGGGTGTAGAGCGTTAATATTGCATTTGATTACACTGAATCACACACACACACACACACGACAGAATTCTTGAAGACTCTTCCGCCGTACGCAGAGACCTCTATCTGACAACACATAAAACATACAGACATCCATGCCGCCGGGGAGATTCGAACCACCAAAGCCATTAAGCGATCGGCCGTCAGACCCATGCCTAGACCTTGCGGCCACTGGGGTCGGCTTGTAACAATACTGAAGGTCAAAAATCCTGAATGCGTTACGTACTTCATATCACATTGGACTTCGCAAAAATAAAGGAACTTGTAATACTCGTTCGTAGATGAAAGCTAACAACGAGTGGTAATGGCAATAATTTAACCGACGTACAAAATGGAACAGAAAATTTCACGAAACGGGGTACGCAATAACCCCGGCACGCCCTTTACGAACCGTAATGAAAAATAAAATCGTCCAGCAATAAGATAGTGTATGTGGACTTCATGGAATGATCAGTGCCTTTGGGTAATAACGCAGACTGCTGTGAGCTAAGCAATAATCCTTCACGCCTGTGCGTGAAAAAGAATCTTCGAGCACACTCGATATTTGAGAGAAACTACCAGTTAGCACACAGTCTAACATGGGACAGTATATTAGGTACATGCCTAACGATGATTTGGAAAACATACAGTCTCAGTTACAACTGTATATTCGTTCTTCTCTCTTATGGAAGAATGACGTTCGTGGTTAGTAGTCCAGTGCGTCGGTTTGAATGCGAAAAGAAAAGGTACGAATTTCACCAGGAAAAACATCGTATTCCTGTGTACAATTACTTCAAATTGAAGTACAGAATGGATTTCATATCCTAAAAGCCCCCAGGTGCGAAATTCCTAGGAAGTAACCTTGATACAAAGAGTCAACTATACCATCAGCCAGGACTGTTTGAGACAACAGAAACGAAACTCGAAGAAACGAGGAAATTACATTTTTAGAAGCACTGATACTTCTTATAAGTGAGAAAAGAAGGAAATTAAAGTCGCATAAATAATATTAAGTGTGAAATGATAAACTTGATTAGGGTAATATTAAAAACATGATATTCTCTATACAGAATACACAAAATCACGAACGGGATAATTACTTCAGTAAGTTAATTATCTACATGACTGCAGCGAACAACGGTTAATCAAAATGAAAAGATTACACTGGTCAACAAAGAATTTTGCCCACGAGGAAAAATGTCTGTTTCTGATGTATTTTTGGACGCTGAATTCAAATATGTTTCCAGAATTTCTCTATCACCCACACCTTTCGCTCCAGGTTAATGGGCTGCAATCTTCTACGCAAGGACATTAAGCTGTGTTTTTACCGTGAGCGCCATTAAGAATTCAAGGATTTCCTTTCCCAGAAAGATGGTTTTAGTGTTTAGCAATGATGTTTGTTCCGTTACGGAAGTTCCTGGCCATGAATTTAATCCAGATCAGTGGCGCTTGTTCATTGATTCGTTAAAAGTGAGCTTGAAGGTGGTTCTATTCCACAACGGAAATAAATTCCCCTCCGTTCCTTTGGCTCATGCAGCCAACATGAAGGAAAATTATGAAAGCATGAAGCTACTGTTGGGAAAGATTAAGTATGACGAATTTAAGTGGAAGTTATGTGGTGATCTCAAGGTTGTGGCACTGTTACTCAGAATGCAACTCGGGTACACAAAATACTGCTGTTTCCTGTGTGAGTGGGACAGCCGGGACAAGAAGAATCACTATGTAAATAAACTGTGGCCTAAATGAACATCACTGACGCCAGGGGAGAAAAATGTCGTCAGTCCTCCTCTTGTTCTTCCGGAGAAAATTTTTCTGCCCCCTTTGCACATAAAGCTGTGCCTCATGAAAAATTTTGTGAAAGGTATGGATAAAACTGGCCGTGGATTCGAATATTTGGGGAGTAAGTTCCCAAATGTGAGTGACGCAAAAATCAAGGAAAGTATATTTATAGGACCCCAGATCAGGGAACTGATGCAAGATAAATAGTTCGATGAAGACCTGAATGAGACTGCAAGAAATGAACAGTTGTCTCTTAAGAGGATTCACAAGGACTTCTTCGGAAATCACAAAGTAGCGAACTATCAGGATGCTGTGCAGGACCTGTTGACTTCGTACAAAGCTATGGGATGAAATATGCATCTGAAAATCCACTTTTTGGAGTCCCACTTGGATTTTTTCCCAGAAACTTTCGGCTAAGTCAGTGTGAAAGATTTCACCAAGACATTTTGGCTATGGAAAAGCGGTACCAAGACAAGTGGACCTCAAGATTGCAGACTATTGCTGTACACTGAAGAGGGATGTACCTGAAGCCAATTACCGGCGAATGTCATACGCCTCTACATTTTATAGGTAAGTTTCTGCCCGTTTCATTAGTACGTAAAGTACTATTTTGCACAAATAAAATCCTCAGTAGCTTTGAAACTCTGCCTGATAGAAAACTTCTGTATACATATCTGAATTCAGCATAAAAATTACTGCTAAGACCACCTACTGAAGTTCGTGGGCCGAACAAAAAAGTTAAACTTTGTTGTCCAGCTTATTTATCAAACTTTGCACTCCAGTACAACAGAAAGGCGTATGCGTGTACAGAAGAACCAATAAAAGATGATCTTTGTAGGGAATATCCCGTTGTGTTATTCAATTAAGAGACAACAAAACAGTGTCTGGTTTCTGTCAACACAACAACATATTATATTTAAAATAGTATATTGTTGTGTTGGTGGAAATCAGAAACTACTTTGTTGTCTATTTTAATGTATGTACCGTGCATCATATTGTTCTTATTACAATCAACTATCTCACTACACGCCAGACCAGCACACAAACAACAGTAACAATAGACTGTAGTATGTACAGCCACATAAACATTTTTCACAAGATATTGTAACGTCGCACAGACTAGATTGTATCACTTAGCGACAACCAAATACTTTTAATCTAATTATTTTATGGAATTGCAATTTTAACAGTTTCAGTTTAAAGAACTTACATAACTTAGCGCAATACAATTTTCTGAAACTCTCTGAAGATGAAACATGTGTCGAAACATGTAGGAGTTAACATTATATAAACAGAAAATTTTGTGGTATATATTTTCATTAATTGGTTTAATAAAAACAATATTTTGTTTTCTCTCAACAAAAGATGGCAATGCAAGCAAGATAACCTGGCCAGTACATGGAGACAAAACCTAACCCACTGACACTGGCCAAGTGTAGTTACAGCGTGCATGCAAGGAATAAACACGTATATAAAAGAGGGGATTCCAGTGCGAAAGAGCTGTGAAATGACACATCTTTCGTGTGATCCGCTAGGCGAGGGCCCTAAATAATAAATGGACGACAGCTTTATACCCAGACAATTCGCTTAACGTTCGTTAAAAATACACCCGCTCGTTAAAATTTAATATTACATGGAGTCTTAACGGTAGCACAACTAATATCTTGGTATAAATATTTCGTGTAGTCAAAGTAAAATTATCTTCCGCGTTCCTCAGGTTATTCAATGTAAGTATTAAGTAAATAAGTGTGTAACTAAGTATGTAATAAGTAAGTAAGTAAGTATGTAATAAGTAAGTAAGTATGTAAGTAATAAATAAGTAGGTATGTATGTAAATAAGTATGTAATAAGTAAGTAGGTATGTATGTAAATAAGTAAGTATGTAATAAGTAAGTAGGTATGTATGTAAATAAGTATGTAATAAGTAAGTAAGTAGGTATGTATGTATGTAAATAAGTATGTAAGTAGCTATGTATGCAAATAAGTATGTAAGTAAGTATGTAATAAGTAAGTAGGTATGTATGTAAATAAGTATGTAAGTAGGTATGTATGTAAATAAGTATATAAGTAAGTAAGTAGGTATGTATGTAAATAAGTATGTAATAAGTAAGTAAGTAGGTATGTATGTAAATAAGTATGTAAGTAAATAAGTATGTAAGTAAGTATGTAATAAGTAAGTAAGTAGGTATGTATGTAAATAAGTATGTAATAAGTAAGTAAGTAGGTATGTATGTAAATAAGTATGTAAGTAAATAAGTATGTAATAAGTAAGTAAGTAGGTATGTATGTAAATAAGTATGTAATAAGTAAGTAGGTAGGTATGTATGTAAATAAGTATGTATGTAAGTATCTAACGCGAAACATAAAATTTAAGGTAAGTATGACGTTTTCACATCGCTCAATGTGTACATCACACCAATCAGTTGTCTACAGCCATTCTTCTAATTTGTAAAAATGGTTTGTAGAGGGCATCTTGTAGTATTTCGTAGCGATTACTCGAGCATCTAATGTCAACTCTTGTGTTTTAACAAGAAATTGTAGGTGTAATTACACTTTTATATATCTGGAAGGGCTATTTTAATGGCAACTGAACTGCATGACGACATAAAACCTGTTCTATAAAGCCTTCCTCTCCCTGTCCTGTCCACTTCATTATTGACCTTACCATTTTACGCTATTACTGTTCGGTACAAAGTGCGACACACAATGAGAAGAGACAAGACATTTGCTAGGGAATTTTAGCGATTAGATTTATAACATACTTACAAATACTTACACATTCACGTCATTTGTTAGCGCATAAAACAATCATTTTGCCAATGTATTTGAAAGGAATGTAATCTAACTCGGTACAAGCTACACGCTATAATTTGAATATCGCCAGACGGACGATCCCATTGGTCGCTCGGTCTTAGGTGTGGGTCTCCTGCCCCTCGTTTACCATGACTGGGGGATCTAATCTCGTCGAAGGTATGGATGTCTGTCTCTTGTGAGTGTTGTGTGTTGTCACACAGGGGTCTCTGCGAAAGGCCGATCACTTGCCAGGGGAGTCCTTACTGAGTGTGATCACGATACCTCGACAATGACGAGGCTTTGGCCAAGCCATAAAAAAAAACTCCAGAAGGAAAAATACCTCTATGTTCATCTAACTAGGATACAGGAGTTCTTCATTCGACTTATCTCACTAGGAATATCTTATACCTGCTGACACCGGATGTGCAGGAAATCACTGCCATGAAGCGACGAATAAATTGTATGATGTTTAAAAAAACAGTGACACAAGTCCGAAGGACGGATGTTGAATTTCGCTACATGTACTCTACAGGCAGATGACTATCATTTACACGGTAGCCTACGAGATAATGCTGAAGGTAACGGTAAGGTTTGTAAACACTACGTAATCGGGAACCTCAGGTCCTTGGCTACACTTTCTCAGCATTTCCTCAGTCCTTCCAGCAACCTTCTGGATAATACTTCAAATTATGCATCGCTATCCTCCATGTATTTAGAAATTCGCTATTCACATGTCCGTCATTCAACACTATACAGCATAATCCTTACTAATGACGGCTGCATTCAATACGGAAAGCCCTGTATAGGCCTATTACAGGCCCAGAGGGTTCCAGGAGGTTGAGGATCTCAGATTTCGAGACAGTCGGCACATACAGGTGGTAAGGTGGTCAGCCCTAAACACCGGCCGCCTTTACCCCCCCTCCCCTAGAAAATATTTCTGGTAATGGTTTTGTTACAGACTCAGCTGACACCAGTGCCATGGTACGCCCGGAAGGAAAATGTCAATGACAAATTCCAAAGACACCATCGGGAAAGGAAAGCGCGACCTTCGGGCTAGTAGCGCAGTGTCATTAAAAAAACACAAACAAATTAATAGGATGCGACACCCAATGTCAACAAAAACCTATTTGTAGAACACAGCAACATACAGCTCTATAAATTATTGGTACAAACATACATTTTTTATGTGGATACATCGGCAACTGAAAGGGATATTTAATGTTTCAAGCATGTTAAGAGGTTTGGGCTTTCTTGTTTTCTTTGGAAGACCCTTAACTGGAGAGTTCAAATGGGTTACGAATGCAGCATGCAGGAAAAAAGCAGAGGACGTACAAAACTGTGTTCTCAAACCGGCATGGAAAGATGGGACATGTAACACACAAATACACAGTTGGGATGACAGTTTTAAAATGAGTGTTAGGATACAATATCGTGACCAGAAATAGGAGAGAAGCGAAATGTCTCTTACTGGAACTTACCACTTTTGTAACCAGAAGAATAAATTATCACAAGGAAACAAGCCTACTTCAAGCACTGAAACTGGTTCGAACATAAATCACGCAATTTCCGAGCAGCTGTAGCCTGGTATGTTGCAATTTTAATTAGCATGTAATGCAAATAAAAAAAAAATTAGAAACTGGTTGGATACTAATGACGTCACACTTTATGGCTATTGGATATTAGCCAAACCTTTCCTTGGAGGATTCTTTCATACGAAAGACGTTTATGGTTGAGTGCTAGCTATCAAAAATTTTAATGGGTAACATTTAGATGACTTGTTACATCGGCGCTGCTTTCTCCCTAACTACATGAAATTTCTTTCCTGTACACGGCGTAACAAAGATTTCTTCTGAATATCTGGATAACTATCAACAGAATAATCTAGGTGTAAGCTCTTGAAGAATGAGAAGAAATGTGGACTGTGGGTGGGGGGGGGTTGGGGTGGGAGGGTGACATGAACTGATATGTCAGTTTTGAGCATGGAAGTTATCCAGGACCCCAGCAACTCTCATTAGCCTGGGTGGTTACACAGAAAAGTATGTTAATTCGGTTTGGGCCTTAAGCTTTGTGGATATTGGTACGAAAAAGCCTCCATCGAAAAAGCCTCCATCAATAGACGTAGTGATCTGAAACAAAAGACAAGTACTTTTGGAAGGGTAACATGATGACCTTGGTAGCTAGGGTTGCATTTTGATGAATATTATCGGCAAGTTGAATAACATTATTCATTTCCTGCATTGTGCTTGTAATCGTTGTGTGTACCAACACATGCACATCAATTGTATAAAATTGTAAGTTAAACATAAATATACACCCTTCTACATGTTTCAGCGATAAATTGCCATCCTCTGGGAGAAGTCGTTATGGAGGAATATGTAATGTTAATACATCAGTTTTACATGCACAATATAAGCAACGCATAATAGCACCTACAAATATAACAATATAGTGACCAGTATGATATTGACGCTTTGCTGGTTAAAAATCACATATACCTTATTTTTAATGTGTATTTACATGTATATAGGCATCCAATATCAAAGTTTTCAATAGAGAACAGCCAAGTCATGTACATGTGTTTAAAATTTAATACAAGAACAAAAGGAGTATGTTACCACTTCACGCAGACATGTAACTCTCAATACTTTCTATGCACCCTGTGTCGCGTATTGACGTGTCCTGTAGAGTTATATATCTATGTGACATTTGAACACAATTCTAAATTTTAACCACATTTACATGACTTGATCTTTCTGAATTGAAAAATTTGATACTGAATGTTTATATACCTGTAAATACACACTGTAAATAAGAACATACTAGTGACTTTTAACCAGGAAACTTTTAGCATGACACTGGCCATAGTATCCATAGTGTTAGCAGCTATTATGTGTTCTTGCCGGTCCTGTTGCCGCGCGGTCTAAGGCGTGTGTCAGCAGCCGCACGCCTGATGAGATGGTGGGTATGAATCCCACCGGGGGCATGGACGTTTGTCTGTTGTGAGTGTTGTGTGTTGACAGATCTCTGCGACAAGCTGATCACTCGTCCAGAGGAATCCTACCGAATGTGGTGCGTCGTTGTGTGTGATCCAGAAACCTCGTGAATGAAGAGGCCCTGGCCACTGGGGGGGGCTGTCGTACCAAAAAACAAAAATGTGTGTTCTTAACACCGCACCTGTTACTTTATGTATAAATAAAATGTATTCCTTCGTAATGTGACGTTTCGCTAGGAATCATATGTTGGTATATAAAAATGATAGGATTGTATGGAAAGCATTTAATAATGACTTGCAAACTGGCAATCATCTCCAGTATTTGATTGATGAATGTAAATAACTGACAAAATCTGAGTCGAAATGATCAGTCCGAGTAACTTCCGGTTTCATATTTATGTCAGCAGTCTGAGAAACGAAAGAAACACAAGTCGCCTAAAACTTCTCTAAAGCGTGTGCTGTAGTCTTACTGTTCAACAAAACAAAAATAATAGTAAACTGATCACGACAGAGCACTGGTACTAAAACAGATGTAAAGAGAAAAACAGAATATTTCATGAAACAAAATTGATCGGACATGGATAGGCTACTAAGCGGCTGGCCATGAATAGAACCGGTTGGCTCGACACTGATGAGGCTACACATGCTGTGTGAAGTAAGAAATTCTTCTAAACGCTACTTATGACTTTTCTTTCTCTCTCTCTCTCTCTCTCTTTTTCCGTCTACTTTTGTTTGGGAAGAGAGAAACGGTGTTTACGTTGAGCGCCGTATGACATACATACATTCATATATAAATGTTCTGAAAGATTAAATAAATTCTTACCTAACCGAAGAAAACACGCTTCCTGCATTCCACAGGTATCAATTTTATGAGAGAATCTAACTATATTTTACTCCGGCCTCTTTAACCTACTCATTGTAGGTGTAGATGGCTATTCTTGATCATTCTCAATGACACACACACACACACATTCGTTAGGATTCCCATGGATAAGGTATCAGTCCAACGCTCTAGCCTCTACCTTTCACAACACAAAATTTACAACAGACAAATATCCATGCCCCTGCGTGAGAATGAAACGTTTTATGTAAGTAATTAATTGCACCAATTCGTAACACTTACAGCCTAATTTTGCTCGTCATCCTGTTTGGAGGCTAATAAGGAAAATGTTGTTTTGTTCTCTGGAGAATCACTTTGTGACTATATGATATGCCACAGGTTGGCTGGCCTTCTGCAAGAGCAGGCTACACTGTCCAGAAATAAAGCGGAAGTGGGCTATACCGGTTTCACATTTAAATGACATCAGTAAAATCCCTCCATTACATTATGGTCCCACCTACGTTTTATTGTTAAATACTGTATCACGGATTCTCCGAAATCAGTATAAAAGCTGCAAATATTAGAGTCTGTTCTAAAAAGGAACAGCACACTGTGGGCACGAATTACGTGACAATATATCAAGACTTTTAAATACAGCATTTATCGCTCTAACTCTCAATGACAGGAACATAATAAATATATATATATAACAACAGTTCTTGTAGCACTTAATTATGCACCGCTAAAATACAACACATTCAACAACTTAAAACAATAAAGACTTAAGTGAATTAAAGAAAATGGCATTACACATTAACATCAATGTGTTTAGACAATAAATAACCTTGAAAACAAGAATAAAACTGTACAATACATTTTAGCCCTTCCAATCTTGTTACATGGCAGGGAAATTTGGACTATTAAAGCAAGTGACGCCAAAAGAATAACAGCAGCAGAGATGAAATACATGAGAAGAACAGCAGGATATACTTGAACAGATTACAAAACAAATGCACAAGTTGCAAAAGAGTTTAAAAAAACACCAATTTTGGACAAATTACTGGAATACAAGAGGAGATGGATACAACATGTAAATAGAATGACTCGAGATAGATTAACCTGGGTAATGAAATACTACTCTCCAACTGACAGAAGGAATCATAGTAGACTTTTGAAGAGACTTCTGGTTACGTGAGACCGGAACGGGTCAACAAGTAGGCCAACTCCATGAAAGGTATATGATGATGATGATGATGACATTAACTTTAACGACAGGATGGCGTCTGAATTTATGCATGTTGGGAAGTTGTTGGCATTGCATAGTAATATTCAATGGGTCCTCAATAATAAATGTATTTGAAAACAAATACTAAACCGGGAGATGCCAATTCGTTGCGAAATTGCGAGAAGAAATTATTGGTTAAGCATTTTTTTTGGTTGTCGACACCTGGTATAAGCGACGAGAAATTTCGGGTATCGTAGTGATGCTGATGATGCTACATGTTTTGGGGGACGTGACACCACAAATATTTGTACACCTGCGGCTTGCTGCCGCCATCTTCAGGGTTGTTAACATCTTCTTCTTTGAATACCCTGAGTATGTAGGTTGCAAGCAATACAAGGACCACGACAAACTTTTGTCTGTGACTTAGAGTATAGTCGTAACTGTCTGATAGGAAGCATTAGGAACACATGAAGACAATTAGAATAAAGATTCTATGATGTTTGATCTAGTAGTACTGCATGTCTGTAGTCTAATCCCAAATTAGCTTTTTGAAAATTGGCGTTCATTTAAATTGTACACAAACATTCAGAAATTACCTCACAGAAAACACAGTTCGTGTGCATTAGAAGGACGAGAAAGTTATGTTTAGGGATATAATTGCTGTTTATTGCGAGAACCGTACGAAACACACTGTTTGGGTAAATGGTGGAATTATAAGTGTTACAGACAGTGGTGAATATTTTTACCACTTGGATTTAAATGGTTTATACAGTTCTCAAGGATATTAAAGTAAATTTCTCTACAGAGTTAGCGAGTGTAATAGTCACAAATCAGCGACATCTCTGTGCCTCAGTACAATAAAAAGAATGAAAGGGGTTGCAAACTGACAGAAGGTGTTAGTTTTTAGAGAACTGAGGAATCCTTTCAGTAAACAGAATATGTGATATGTCACACTACATGTTGGTCATGTCGAATCTAATTCGTAAACAACACCTAACAGATGACTTTATACTAGAAGAAGAATGGGATGTACTGACAGTAAAATGAGACGTTTTCGCGAACGGCGAGCAAGTTGATCCTGAATATGTCGATGAATCGAGTAAGAATGCCATTTGAGTAAATTCAGTCAACAAGAAATTTGAATTTCTCTTTGTATAAGCCGAAAGCTGACTATAAAGTGCACGAACAGAATGAAATTTTCAGGAATCCTTCCTGTTCCAAATCACAATTACTTCCGAAACTGTAAATCCTCACACACTTAATGTGGAGTACTTGGAAGGCGTATGGTCACAGGGAAACATTTGAATTCACAAAACAGAAGAATGCTGATTTATGCCTAAGGAGTGTCCTATCTCAGCCTTCCATATATGTCCCAAAAACGTAGAAGCCATCTTAAAATTCTAGTTGTCAGAACTATGGCAAGACGCAGGCTCCAAACCTAGGACCCTCATATACTAGGCGCCACTCTACATATTCCGCGCGAAATGGCTACCAGAATTTGTTCACCGCTCTCCTATCGTATTCCCTAAGTTGTGCCAACGTCGTCTTAACTCAATACAAACCTCAATAAATGTGGTTAAAATTTTTAACGAGTTCTTACCGTACCACAAAATCTTCCACCCTCACCAGTAATATTGAGAAGTAACCTTTCACGGATTCGGTGCCGGTAACTTTTTCGGCCGAACTAAAACGGCGGGAGAAAGAAACTGACCACTCACGTCCACTGACGGCCAAAACTATGAATGACTGGAACTAAACCAACACTCTTCCACATGCCTTCACGTTGTGTTAGTTTGATACACACAGGAAAACTTAAGCATTTTTCAAAGGACAAAATGACATCGCATGTCTTAACACACAAGATTTTACAGCAAGCGATCATAGGCACCATAAACCACAGGAAATGTGTTAATGTGACATTACTGCACACTCTTTCAGTGATGGGACTCGTTTCAGATTCACACTAAAGATAGGGCATTACCGTAAAACGTAAGTATCAACATACATCCTCATATATGATCAGGGGAACACACAAGGGCATTATGTTATGAAGTTACTCATCACGAATTACTCGCAGATGGTATGAAAGGAATTTGATGTATTTTACAACATACATTTTTTAATGCTTGTTAAACTATGTAATTTACATACAACTTTCACACAAGGTACCGTGTTAGGGCACGAAATCCTGCCCGAAGTTACCTGAGGAGTCTGAAAATCCTGAAAGCCAATAGGAAATACATGCTACAAAATTCTGAGCCTACAAACTCATTAATTTATATCTCGCACTGCAGGAAGTTCTAATTTGAAAATCAAACGAGTTGATGTTTTTGTAGTTCATAGTAGTGGCTGCACACCAGTTATGTTCAATGAGGGCCCCTCTTAAAGGACTAGACAAAAGTCGTAAAACACGGACAATGATCATCTGTCACGTAGTTTAGGGGGTGGGGTCAGACACTGTGAAAGATGCCTGCTGAAGTTAAATATGTTATGAAATATGAGTCTTAATGTAGGGTATATTGGCCTATCAACTCCTATTCATAACACAAAAATACTAGTTGTAACTGCAGATCTAAACTTACGGGCCTGCGACCTCGCAACTGCCCTAAGAGTTTTAGAAAAATATGTAAGGCCAATTAGTTCGAATAGGATTTCCTTTGCGCCATAAACGTTGTTTCTATAGCAGAGTCAACACGTGTTAGCCTATAAACAAGGTGAACAAGTGAAACTGTAGTTAAAAGCATTTTTACTGCCGAGTGATATTACTGTACAGCAAAAACAAAAGCGGCCAGTCCACACGCGCTTTGTAATACAGGTTAAAAGTGAAGAGAGATATTGGTCAGATCAAATAATATCCCTGTATTTATGGAATTCTGTCGCAATTTGCGGTAATCATCATTTAGTTACGAAATATAATATTCCATGCGCACCTAATACATGTTTAACTGTCTACAACCCAACGGTAAAAGTGATACACCACATGCTGTAATGCTGAGAAAATCTGCATCTCACGACGCAGTGTTATTTTACGTGCCGATCAGTTCCCCAGCACATACAACCAACTGCAGACGCACTGTGGTGTCTGTGAGGTACAAGCTGAAGTTTTACAAAGAATTTTTGGATAATGTAAGTCTTCGAAGTTTTCAGGAAATTTACGATGAACCTAAATGGAAAGGAGAGGAATATGTGTTCAATCGGAGACTAGCTTAATCCTTCGCAGTTTATTTCTTCCAACCAGCATCATTTGTCACTCAAAACCATCGCCCCCCCCCACTATAATTTCCGGTTATAAGAAATGCAAAATTGGCACATAAATGTCACTTTTAATAAGCCCACGTAGTGGAAGAAGTTATTGAAAGCACTATTAAAATCCAGTCACATTTCTTAATATCTCTTACCCAATAACTTGTGGCAGTTCGTAACGGTACAGTGTACTGTCATCTATATCGGCGGTGATGCATTAGTTGAATTATTATGAATTCTGAACACGAGAAAAGTGGATGTCACTTGTTCTTGCTGCAATAATATTATTGCAATATGAAACAAGAATAACAACCCTTTTTTAACACGTGTACAGTGCATAACGAAACACGTCACACAGCTCCAGACATTCGGACTCAGTACATACCGGACCAGCTCGACAGCAGCATCAACATGCAGATTGTATATAGGGCCATCACACAGAGTGACTTCATGAGAATTGTAGCAACAAAATAATTTTGGCCTCTTTAATTGTAAATAGGACAAATTTAATGTTTTAAACATTTTATAATATTGAGATTCCAACGACTGTAATATGAGAATTTGCATAAAACGTGTGTGGAATATCTTAATTTCAAATTGTAATACCAACAGCTGCATTTGAAATACTTGTGTAACTTGGCAAAGATATTGATTACAAGCTCCCTGAGGATGACACGATAGTGTCGAAACATGTAGGAGTGTGATAATTTGCGAAATAATTGTGAATTTGTTGGTCATAGTACAAAATAAAGAATAAACTTTTTTTGCAGGAATTCAAGAGGCAAGCTCAGCTTTATCTGCTTTGCAGCAGTGAGTACCTGCACCTTGTTTTCTGTAAAGGGGTGTACGACCGGCACAGACTCTTGTACAAAATATACTGCTTTTAACCTCTTTTAAAACTTTAGCTATGCTACAGTGAAACTGTACCATGGAAATGGCAGGTTTTATCACTCGGCGCACAGAAGTCAAAAGAAAAATGCCAGACTGCTATTACATTATATCAGGTGCAAGTGGACTGGTTACAGTACAGTCAGAATCTAACGGGCATGCGCAATGTAGCGACGACACTTTTGGTATTTCTCCTCCATTAATACTTGATAACGTGTGAATATTTTAACGGTTATTTAAAATTTTTCGCGCATGACAAAGGAACTTGTCCTCGTTCACACTTCGACATGGTTGAAACAGACTTCCTGTAAAAGTACGAATATTGCGTGACGTTTTTTCTAAAGCAACCTGACATAAAATTATGAAATCTAAGGCATTTTCTCTGTACTCATGAACATGAAAATGATTTCATCGCAAATGAACCACATTTTCTTAGCAACATTCAAATTGTGGTTCATTAAGAAATTATTCAGCAAATTTTTTACAAGATGGATCCAACAGAACAAAAAGTTGTAAGCCAACATACAGCGTGCATGCCGAGAAAATATCGAAATAATAACGAGATTTCAACTTTGATAAACTCTGACAACATGCACTTCAGCTATTTGGTTAAGAGGAAATACGAACATAGTAACAATCGTCACATCACCATATACTATACAACAGGTTGTTAATGGTGATGCGTGTCTGGAGCATATAACCGAGTGCTTGAATTAAAGCTTCAGCGCCTCTTTTCTACAGTTACGTTTCTGATATTCATCACGCTCTGTCACTACTGTGCTGTAACAAAAGAAATTACGAGCGAGCTGATAGCTACAAATCCACTATATTAATCCTAAAAGTAAGAAGTAGAGCAGTTCCGTTACAGGCCTGGGGTGGCCCAGAGGGTCCAGGAAGTTTAAGTTCCACATGACAACGGCACAGAATAGTGATATGGTTGTCGGCCTTATGCATCAGCCGCCTTTACCCCCAGGAAATACTCCTGGTTCTCATTTCTATTAGAGGCTGAGTCAAACCCAGGGCCATAGTGCGATCGGAAGAATTTTATGTCAATTTTATATTCCAATGACACCAACTGGGATCGAACCAGCGACCGTCCGATTTGTAGCACAGCACTTTAACCACTGTGCAACCGCGGTCCCCTAATCCTAAATGCGCGGAAACAAAAAATACAAAAGTGCATTTCAAGCATATTTTCTATTCACCATTGACACTCCGGCCCAAACAGCCGTCTGTTCAAAGAGCATGGCAGTTCTTTCAGCATTTTGCTGCTGTTACTGGCCAGCCCCATAATTTACAGCACGCCCTAGATTTGCTTTTCTATCAGCGGTCATGGCGTTTATAAGGTGTGCGTTTAAAGATACACAAACTGAGTAAAAACGCGAACAGGGTATAAACTGACCATTTACCATAATTCAGAGAAGAATGCTTGGAGCTTTGAGCCACACCCTAGTGTGTCTTCTGTGACAGGTGAACGTAGGCCTATACCTTAGTGTGAAATGCAATATTAGACTTTATATTTATTATACAGCTACATGTACCATACTTGGGCGTAGCGGTGGCGAAGATGGTTGACGCACTGCGCTACAAACCGGAAGGTCGATGGTATCGTTGGAATTTTTAATGACCATAATCCTTCTGGCCGCACTATGTTCCTGGGGTTGACTCAGTATCTAACAGAAATGAGCAGCAGGAATATTTCCTGAGGATAAAGGCGGCCAGGGCGAAAGGCTGACAACCTTACTTTCATGTGCCGACTGACTTGAAATGTGGAAGCCTCAACCTCCTGGGACCCTCATGGCCTATTCAGGCCGGTAATGGGATTGATTTGCCGTACTTCTACATGTTTCCTGTGTATCTCACACCATCTTCAAGGACAACCTACGTCAGATGGTTTTGAGTAGGCATACGTCAATTCTCCCTTAAGATGGAGTAAGATACACCGAAAAATGTAGGTGCAGTGTGGTATAGACACGTAATAAATATAAGGCGTGCATTTAGTTGGGGTAATTGAGACATCTAATACATGAAACGCGCGTAATGGAATACATACAAAAATGAACTACAATAATCTAGCGACTGTATTCAAAAGTGATAAGGTTAGGCGCAGCATTGGCTGTTCTAGTTTGAACACAAAATATTCGCCTTTCTAATGCCAGTTATTTGATTAACAAACATACATGTTGGCAATTAAAAAAAATAATTGGATACCAGAACAAAAACGGCGCAGTCAGCACCATCTTTACTTACTCACTTACTTACTTACTCCGTGGAGCACAGTTCTTCTTGAGAAGCTAATAGGTTTTCAGCTAATCAAGAAAAACACCGCCACCTGTCTCTATCCTGAGCCAGCTCGATCCAGTCCATACACCCATATCCCACTTCCTTAAGATCTATCTCAATATTATCCTCCCAACTACGCCTGGGTCTCCCAAGTGGTCTCTTTCTTTCTGGTTTCCCCTCCAAAACCCTGTATACGCCTCTCATCTCCCCTCCCCCATACGTGTTACCTCTTTACACTTAAAAAAATCGTGGGGCAATGTACGTGTATATGGACGTGCGTGCACGTGTATGTGCACACACCTACGCTCATACAACGTTCACATGCATTGCGTAGGAACTGCCAAGTAAGGGTGAGGGCCACAGTCGCAGGTCACTCTAGAAATGTGGTGTCACAGCATGGAGCCTGCTTTATGTCACAATTTCGGCATTTCGATTTTAAGAGGCTTTCCCTACTTTTCACAAAATCTGTGGACTCCTATAAATATGTGTGTGTGTGTATATATAGCTACGCCCCCCCCCCCCATACAGCTGCTCCGTCACTTCGCACCCATGAAAATGCTGCGACACTAAGATTTTCTTAGGATACAGAAGTTCGGTTTACTGCCACTCTGGATATACCACCACAATTGCGGTAAGCAAATGCTGGCGCTATATTTGGTTGACTGTACATATGTGCATATACAAGACCTAGTACGTACCTCGCAGAGAACGCAGCTCGATGGTGGTGAGAATTGTACGGAACACATAAATACGCTGCGTCAGGGAAAGTGTGATTTGTCAGAGTTATGCCTCGCGCTACAGGCACTAAACTATATAGTTTAAAAGCCTTGTGAATTTTGTTTAGCTTGCGTCAGCTGAAGAGGTATTCCAGATCGCTACGTCCAGCTTCTACACGTGAAATCCGGGGAATCAACGGATCGTGGACATAAATAGGAAAAACATTTCCTCTTGGCCCTAAAGCCTCAGAATGTAGAAACGGAAGGCTGAACTATTACGGGTGTCGACTGAGTGAGACGTTCCCACGCAATATCGAATAGCTTCACGCCTAACCCTCATCATGGCACGTCGGAGAAAGCATACACAACGTGCCTTCTGAATTAGGTGTCTGGATGAAGCAGGTGAAACCAAAGGGTCTTTATCTTTCTAAGTTGACTGGAATCTGACTATTTATCGGTAACAATACTTTGTGTCACTCGATAGAATGACGGAAGTTCTGATATGCAAGAGAAAGTTAGCAGCTGCGGCACACTGAGGCCTATTCGCTACATGGATTCCAAAGTCCAAGCAAATTTAGACCTTTCCTTTGACAGCAAATATTCTTGTCTTAAGAAATATAATTATCATAAATAAGTAATTCAACGGGTTACGGATTTAGCAAGGAATCAAATCCAAGTTCTCACAATAGATGTAGTTGCACAACGAATGCTTGCCGCTGCCCATAATCAAACCACGATTCCTAGGGTTGTCAAACTCATGGTCTTGTCGCTAAACGACTAATATATCCCGGCTACTGCTATAACTACAGCATAAAAAGTTAAACTTCTATCTGCGGTTACTGACTGTCATTACACCGGTATTATTTTCCGATATGTGGCGACAGTGGGAAATAAACCCTGGACGTTTCTTGCCTAAACTCGCGCTGTATGTCCAACACAATAATAGAACACTTTTGAGACAGGAACGGATCAGCAAGTGACACAACTCTATGTTAGCTAGCTGATGATGATGATGATGATGATGGTAGTTATTTCCATAAATGTTGATACAAAGTGTAACGTACTAAGTATATGTGTAGGGTAACAGTGAGGCGCGTTCGCGTAACCAGCGATGCTGTGGAAAAGCAGTAAGTACTACATATTCCATACGTCTATTCTTGCCTTAGTTATCTCCCATGCAAATCGCGTCTTTGGTGCACCGCATAATATTGTCAACTGTGGGCAGTCTGGCACCGTCATATTTTGCCACATTATCCCACAAGCGGGCACGATCTGCGGAAAGAAAGTCATTCAACATAAAACGTATGTTTTCATTTTTTCTACAAGATTTGTCTGAAAAAATTTCTTACTGTAAGAAGAATAGATTTCATGTCAAGTCCCCGTTTTTCTTGCCAGATTTGAAAACATGATTTTCTCCACAGATTTTCGAAAAACATTCAGTTATCAATTTTCATTCAGAAATGGGGGGTTTCCATCCCGTTGTGTGTACATGTAAATAGTATTCTTTATTAGACTGTCGTTACACAACAATATGGTACAATGTTTTTATTATGCAACTATCAACTGAGCGACATGTTTCGACCTTCAGGGCCATCATCAGGCTATATAAAATAATGGTAGTTTGATATGGTACAAACGGTAATATTACCTGCGGGATCCCGTGGTTTACAGTTCAATACATACTAAAATATAAAATGTGATAAAATTAGTATCAGATACCTTTATGATAGTATTCACTCTGAGGTTTTTCTGTGTGTGCCGCGTGTGTAGCGGTAGTTGTGCAGCTGCACAACTACCGCTACACACGCGGCGGTTCAAGTCTTTTGGAAACCGGGTAATACTGCAAGCCACGATGAGCCTATAGTTCGAACAGAAAAGTCTATATAGCCTAACGTTTTTAAAGTAGTTGCAGAAATGCCGTTTTATCAAACAAGGTTATTTGCAAATGACGGAGTAACATTCATGGAACGAAGTCCATCTTGAGAAACTACAAGCTCACGTTTTAAGATATTTTCTGTGTGTTATGGAACAAGAATACTCTTCACCGTGCTAACAACAGCCTGTCACTTGTCCCTAACCGGAGCCAAATGAATGCAGTCCACTCCATCCAACCATATACTCTTACTATTCATCTTAATATTATCCTCTCTTTACACCTAGATTCAACTCTAAGAGCACTTTAATCCTTTGAAGACTGAAACTATTCAAATTGTGTCCGACAGTCAGTTCCTACCCAAAAGAGAGCACAATATGAGACCATTATAACAACGAACTAGATAACATTGTTTAGGAAATAATCGTGGGTCGGGATAGCTCAGTCGGTATAGAGACTCGCTACAGGCTGGATGGCCCCGGGATAGAATCCAGGTTGGGGTGGAGACTTTCCGCACCCGTTCGGACCACCCATCCTTCTAAACAATATGTACCGGGCCTCTTTCCCGGGGAGTAAAGCGGCTGGGGGGTAGACCACACACCCCAATTTAGTGTCAAGGTTAAAGAAGAGATCTTCAAGTGCAGTTAAGTTATCATTCTTAAGGTGATTAACTCGAGGAGTATGAGTTTGAGCTGGTCATACTCTACGCAGGCGAAGAGAACAGGCATACAAAAAATTCAGAAACCATCGAAGGATTGGAATGCTTCCGGGGGGGGGGGGGGGGGGGAAAAAAAAAAAGGGGAAAAAAAAAAGAAAAATATGGAAAGGGGGGCGGGAAATAAAATAGAAAAAGGGAGGGGAGAAAAGAGGGGTT
>Ga0136643_10000405_pt1 | contig 47963 bp, 42 predicted proteins | sample TergutLab28metaG_FD_96883 | JGI IMG/M metagenome (GOLD analysis project Ga0136643, IMG submission 96883) | Labiotermes labralis P1 segment gut microbial communities from Petit-Saut dam, French Guiana - Lab288 P1 (version 3) (version 3) | ecosystem: Host-associated > Arthropoda: Insects >... | reverse complement strand
TGTTTGCATTACTTACCTACTTTCTTGCAATCTTTCCTACATTCATAAATAACATGTTTTGTATCCTGTTTTGTATCCTGTACCTATTTACACTTACTGAAAATCCTCTTGTGTATACCGAAAAATTTCGATATATACAACAATATTTTCTTGGCTTTTACTAGAAATACGAGTAAATAAATCTTTCGGTTCTGAACCTATTGACGGAATCCAAAAATAGGGTTACTATCAGTATTAGTGATTGTGTCACAGAAGCTTGCGTGGCCTGTGACCGGGGGAGAACATGCGTGAGCTCCTCACCGCTAGAAGCTGCGTTACAGATGCTCGTGAGGCTTGTAACCGGGGGAGGACATGCGTGGACTCCCCTTTATGCTATCCACTTTAACTTTAATATCTATTTTTTCTAATTCACATCAAGGAGTAATATATGCCAAAACCTTTTCTTAATTATGATGAGCAAATCTATAAGTTAGAACATGAGAAAAACCTCATCATCAACAATAGACCTTTTGCCTACCAGCAACTTAGGAAAATTGGTTATTTCTCACTTATTAGCGGTTACAAAGATATTTTTAAAATACCCATTACAAAAGAATACATACCTGGCGTAACCTTTGAAGAAATCATGGTACTTTATCAATTCGACGAAAATTTGCGTACATTGTTCTTCAAGTACATCCTCCATATTGAACAAAACATGAAAGAATTACTTTCTTATTCCTTTTGTAAGAAACATGGTGAATCTCAAAAAGCATACCTAAATATCAACCATTACGAAAAATCAAAACGTGGTGTTAATCGACTACTCGGCGTACTTCACAATATTGTTTATAATAATAGCTCCTACATATACATCAACCATATGAGAGAAGTTCATGGAAATATACCACTCTGGGTACTTACAAATATCTTAACTTTTGGAATAATTTCTAAAATGTATCAATTTTCTACATCCAGTATTCAAAGTAAAATCTGCAAAAATTTTCCATACCTCAACGAAAAACAACTAGAACAACTATTATCAGTGGTTACAAAATTTAGAAATGTATGTGCGCATAATGAACGCCTCTTTTCTTATAAAACAACAGACAAAATCCCCGATTTAAAACTACATGAAAAACTTTCCATCCCAAAAATAAATAATACTTACATTTTTGGTAAAAAAGATTTATTCGCTATTGTCATTGCCTTTCGTTACCTTCTTCCCAAAGATGAGTTTCGACAATTCAAATCCGATTTATCCAAACTGATTCACCAACTACTTAAAAACAGCTCCCACATCAACCAATCACTTTTATTTGAGCAAATGGGTTTTCCGAATAACTGGGAAACTATCACTCGCTATCGAAAAATATAGGACATTACCCTCTTTCATTACTTAGAGTACTACCATAATTGCGTTTTTCAGATAAATATACTATCATTTTCATGTAGAAAGACCGGGCTTTGCTGGATTGTATAGTCAACTTCAAACAGCTCAATTAAACAATTCATAACATTCCTGTACCTATTATCATCTAACCGCCGACACCCATCTACGGATGCATGCCGGCAGTCAAATATATATTTCTTACACTTCTCTCTTTCCCACGGTTCCTTGATGCGGAATTGAGGCGTAAAGAGTCGTGATTTATGGCAGTTCGCTTAGTAATAAAGCGGGGCGGATGCCTCGATAGTCATTCGTGAAGCCGGCAGCACCATTATACAGAGTGCCATTCATGCAGACGAGCATCGCATGCGTCGAAGTGTCAGGGGAACGCAACCACCACAGCGCAGCACTACCATTAGCTAAAGTGGCCTGTCTTGCCGTGCCATTTGGCATAAACTGTAGCACATCAGCTTCGGATAGTAAAAAGGCTCCATCCAAACCACCGGCCACCACAGGCGTTCCAGAGCTTGTTGTACGCTCTGTACGCTCAGGTGCCACTTCCCAACTTCCCACTGTGTCTGTTCCGGGCGACAGCGCTAAACTATGAGCCCAACTCTGGCTATTATAAAAATCTGGCAAAATGACATTTCGCATCTCACTTGCATTGTAACCACCAGCGGTGCTATGTGTTGGATTCCACCGCGTATTCGGCATGATAACAAAACGAGTTGTTACTAAAAGATCCGTTCCGGTTCCATGACCACCCGGTCCCATTGAGTTGGATAAAACAACCCACTCATGGCCACCGGCCGTGAAACTTTGACCTACGACAGGAATAATATTAACTGTCATCTCTGTGGACTCAAGCCCACCAACACGAGATGCCACTACAGTTACTGATGTTGCTGTTGAAGTACTCATTACTGTCAACACACCCGTTGCTGCATCAATGCTGATACCAGCCGGCACTGGACTATCTGAGATTGACCAAGTAACATTTTCAGCAGGGTCAGCTGTACCCGCAACACGTACTTCCGCTGTCATGTTTAAAGTATCACCTCTTTGTACTGTGTTAGCACTTGTAATATGTACTGTGATATCATCAGCAACTTGGTCCATCAAACCATTGGCATTACTTGACGGTGCTCCAAATGGACTACCAGCCCAATCTCCACGACTATCTGTTGTGACAAACTCACCAATCACATGAATGGCATAATACCAATCCACATTATTTGGCATAGTCGGATGAATGGCATCCAACAACAAAGAAGTCGCTGTACCCGGCATCAAGATATTCGCCCAATAAGCCCAACCATCTGTATCAATGACCCAGAAATTACCAACACGATTGTCTGCCGGCAAAGCTTGCCATTGTGCCATTGTAATAACACCATTATTCGCAATACCGGCTCTAGGTGCCAGTGTATTATCTGCAACATGAGTACGCGTCGCAGAAATACCACCATTAAAGGATACCGTACCGGTCAATTCCTCACCTACATTCCAGAAATTCGCAGATCCATCGTTTGCACCCGCTGCGGTCGAACCATCTGTAATAAAATCAATGGCTCTGCCGGATGCTTCTGTTTGCAATCCGCCATTGCCGGTTGTTTGATGATTAAAGGTTGGCATAAAGGTAGATTGTCCACCCATCGTCCAACTCATATAGTTTCCAATGCCATTGGTATTGATACCAATATTGGTAGGTGTGCCTGTGGGATTGTGAACCGGCCATGTGTTGTAACTATCACGCAAAGCACCTGTTCCCACTTGGGATACCCCATCAAACTCCAAAAATTCTCTTAATTGAATTCTTACGAGCAAGGGAGATCCACCAAAGTTCTCGGCAAATACATCTTTGTTGCTACCATCAAAATGGTCATGAATCCGTCCACCCTCTTCCACTGGTGTTCCCTCTAAAGGGTTAGTCGCTCTTTGGGAGATTGAACTCCAAGCGAACGTTCCTGTCAATAACATAGCCCCGGCTAATACCGATGCTGTTATCGCCGCAAACTTACGTCCGCGAGATGCTTTTGGTCTTGCTTCTAAAGCAAAACCTGAATCCATATTTTGTTTTTTCATTTTCTTGAATCCTTTCATACATTTGTATTCCTACGTGTTTCGTTTATATTTAAATAATGTTGGTGGAATAAATACCCCTCTCAAACATTAAATAAACCAATATATTTTTTCCATATCTATATCTCTAAAATCTAATTCACTTCTAATAATTCCATAATTTCTTCTTTAATCCGGGCAATCTCTACATTGCCTCTCTGTTCCATCTCTTCCATTACCAATATCTCTTCTTCCATTTCTTTTGATTTTTCCAAACTACCCTTTCGCCGAAACACAATACGCATCGTTCCAATAAAAGCAATCAATAAAGCAACAAATATTCCTACCACTAAAACATGTTCCCCAATGAAGTGCAAAACCTGCCCGAAAAACAAATTGTGCCAAACAACCCGACCTACGATATTTTCCGGTCGAACAATCTCCCCATCCGGGGTCGGATTTTCAATGCCTTGGGTTTGAAAACCCCGCTGCCCGGTATCCTGGTAATCCTCATAAATCAAAATCACGCGATGGGTCACCGTTCTAGTCTCACTGACCATAAATGTAATATCATCCCCCACTCGGATTTCTCGTGGGTCTACCTGTCTTGTGATGATAAAAGAATGTTGCGGTATTTCACTTTGCATACTGCCCGTCAGCACCCGCATGGCAGAAAACCCGGCGATATGTCTTGGTACCCCTGCCTCTTCTTCTCTGGTTACAAAAAATACAATAACAAGGGCTGCGATTAAAAACCCGTAAAACAACATACCACCAATCCATGATTTCTTATTGTGCACGTTTTTTTCCTTTTCCTCCATCTGTATTTCTACAACCTCTTTATTCATGTTTTATCACGCTTTCATTGGGATGTTCTACTTATAACATCATATACATTTTTTTTGTTGCAAAATCAGTAAACAGTCATTTTCAATCAGTAAACAGTTGCTTTTTGGATACAAAAAGAGCACCTCTCGATGTTCTGAAAGACACTCCAAAATCTAAACTATATATGCTCGCAATTCTGAATATCCTGTATAACTCTCTAACGCTTTTTTATTTATTTTCCTGTTCCCATGGTTTCTTTTAACTTTTTAATATAAGGCCGACCTATGGGAATTATGCTTCCATTTTCCATCACCGCATTTTTTCTCTTCTCATCATATCGTTCCACATGAGAAATCGACAAGAGATGAGAGCGACCCACACGCATAAAATCCTGATTGTCTGAAAGCAAATGCTCAATTTTAACCATTGTTGAAGTAAATTCAAAGGTCTCCCGCCCATAATAAACACAAACAGTATTATTTGATATCTCAAAATGAGAGATGGATGCAATGTCAATTCTTCGGGTTTCCCCAATGGAAGAAAACAACAAGCTCCTACCACGCCTATCTTTTACTTTTTGTATCGCCTCAATCAAAACATTTGTAAAACGTTTTTCCGTATCCTTATCTTTTATAATATAATTAAACGCTTCCACATCAAAGGCTGTTTTCCAATGTCTCTCTGATTTGGTTACAAAAATAATCGTTCCCTGAAACCCCTCTTGCCGCAATTCTCTTGCTACCTCGACACCATTTGTACCGGGCATCCCAATATCCAAAAGCACAATGTCCACTGTCGCAGAAATCTTCGCATCCTGAAAATCAATTAAAAGGGAATCACCGCTTTCATATTCTTTCAGCTTAATCTGAAAGTTTTCTTGTTCCTTTACTTTCTTACACATCTCATAGAAATATGCCCGCTCTACTGCATCATCATCACAAAGAGCTATTTTTAATGGTTTCACACACAATCCCTCCTCAAAAACAACAATAGGAACTTCCGATGGGAAAGTTCCTAAAAATCCATTTCTCTTATTTTGCAATATCTAAGGTATAGCATAAAACATGAATAAAACTTGCCGACATCTGATTGCCTCAACACAAAGATTATGATAGCACAGATTTTTTTTTAAGAATCGCATTTGCAGTAAATGATAAAAAAATTGCAATAAATATATCTTTCTAAAATCATTTGATTGCATGAACTATAAAATTTATGCATTTTTTGTCATTCACCCTATATTTTTTTCTTTACAAATTTAATTTATTATACTAGAATACAATTGTAGCTTTTTCCAAAAACAGACAAAATAAAGGAAGGATTACACAAGCAATGTATAAAAACAATCTCACCCCCCCCCGTCACTTTTTTAGTTTTTTGTAAATTTTTTTATTTCTTTTACTCATTTCTTTATGAGCATCCACTCTTATCTTTTGTTGCACCACTACTGCAACAACCACAAAAGAACGGAGGCTTATAATGTTATCTATCTTTATCTGTGAAAACAACCCTACCCAACGCAAGCAACTGGAAAATATTGTCGAAAATTATATTGATACAGAAAATGTAAATATAAAATTAGTTTTATCTACAGGTGACCCTGCAAAAATCCTAAAATATTTGGATAAACATCCGGGATTTCCCGGCTTATATTTCTTGGATATCAACCTAGGTCACGAGATCAACGGCATTACTTTGGCCACAAAAATCCGGGAACAAGATCTTTTTGGGCACATCGTTTTTGTTAGTGTCCACATTGAACTGAGCGCAACCATATTTGCACACAACATTGAAGCACTGGACTTTATCATGAAAGGGCAAAAACAAGAAGATATCAAAAACAACATTCTCCATTGCATTGATATCTCTTACCAGCGTTATTTGCGTACACAAGGTACCGATCAACAAAAGTTTCAAGTCAATATTTATGGCAAAATCCATATTTTTTCCTTTGATGAAATCATGTTTTTTGAAACCTCCGATATTTCCCGAAACATTATTTTGCATTTGGAAAACGAACAAAAACAGATTAGTTACGCCTTACGTGATGCAGAAGATTATAGCACTACATTCTTTCGATGTCACCGCTCCTATGTGGTAAACCTGCAAAACATTCAATATGTTGACAAAGAAAAATTGGAAATCAAAATGAGAAATGGAGAAGTCTGCCTGCTATCGGCTAGAAAATTGCGAGAATTGAAAAAAATGTTGACATCATTGATAAAGTAGTACAAAGTGGGCAAGCCCGCTTCAACTCCCCTTGGGGCAGTCAGGAAATAAGATAGCTTAAACTACAGTGGCAATATTCTAACGCTTGCTTTTTTTGCATCTATTGTCAGTAATGCACCTTGTTCCATACTACCCCTCCTTTTCAATGTTTCTACAATCTATGTATCATTCATATATTTTGATTTTACACTATGCATAAACAATAATCAACTTGAACGATTGTAATTGTAGGATAAACGCATCAGACAGAACTTTGTCTAATGTCTACTTCTCCATCGACAAAGAATGAAACTTCCCATCATTCCCCCCCAAATGTATAATCGTTTCCTCCTGGAAATCCGTTTGAGAGAAAAAGGCACCAAAACCCGCATCCCGTACTGTGATTTTGCAAGTACGCTCGTCCAAAAACAACGTCTCAATTTGCAAACACATAGAATACTCCGCCCGGCTTGGAAATTTATCCATCGGAATAATCTCCGTTTTCATAGAGCCCTCAACCAAAGACTCAATATGCAACTCAATATCTTTTACCTCTTTGAGCAAAACCTCCCACTGATTGTTGGATTCATACCAACAAGTGCCCCAAGATACCAGGGGATACCACATCTCCTGCCCATTAACCCGCATATTCACAGATATCTGATCTGTCAACTTATTTTCCGATAAATACACCGGATCCTCCACATGCATATACAGCTTACGATAAGCCGTATAACACGCACCCCGGCTATACAAATTGTTTCCCATAAAAGCACGTCTGCCATTGCAAATCACACGCAAAGACATGGGAAACCACTCATTTTCAAATCCCTCACCGGTCAAAAACACCGAAGAAACAATCCGCTTATTAAAAACACTTTCCACAAAACGAACAAACATTTTGTCTGCATCTCTAGCCTTTTCCTCATTTAGAACAGGATACACAAAAGAAAGCTCTTTCATCTGGGCATTGGCCACTTCATCCACGGTCACAAAGGTAGTCTTACCATCTCCTAAACCGGGCTTTAAATGCCGTAGCATATACGCTTTGATTTCATTGCGGTCACAAGAAAACAATGCCGCCTCATATTGCCACAACTCCTTGGGCTGATAAAATAAATAATTACAAAAACTCTCTTTGTAATCTTGAATAAAGATATGTCGCTTGTCAATATTCATACGTAAAGCAACGGTTCGCAATAAGCGTGCCAACTCCTCAGATAAGGTCGGTACACTAAACACAATCCCATCAATTTCTTCATTTTGGAACGGTTGCAACGTCATCTGAATAAACTTAGACAACAGCCATACCGCCTCATAAGATTCCTCGCCAAATTCAAATTTTTCCCCTGACAAACCCCGCTCTAACAGTCTTGTAACAGAAAAACCCTCTTTTACTTTCGTCAAACGCACCGCCTCTTTGCCAAACACCCATGTGTCCCGCAGCTTGCCAATCACAAGCGGTATTTGATTGCTCTCACCATCAACCTCCATGGTTTGAGGCTCTGACTCTTTTTCATTATAATAACTAATCTGACAAGTTTTTTCATTGATTTCAAATCCGATTAGATTCCCTTGCGCCAAAACCAAACACCCCTTTCCTTTTTATGATTAGTACTGCTCAAACATACGCATTGCCGCCGCATCTTCCACAGCATACTCTTTCATCGCCTGGCCCTGTTTCTTTTTATCTGTTTGCAAAATACCATTCAAACGACCATAACGTCCAACTTCTTTGCTTTTTACTTTACTGCTGGAAACCCGCTTTTCACTGCGATAAGTAATGTTACCAATGGTCTCCTTAAAATAGTATTTTAGCTGTTCATTGGAAAACAATACTATTTTTTTCACAAAAATATTTTCATACATCGGTGTCAATACCTCCGTAGAATAATCCACAAGCTCCGAGTCATCCCGCTGCAATTTATAATACAAAACTACACGACTGCCTTTTTGCCCCTTATATTGAATCAAGGTTTTATCCCATAGCTGCAATTCAATCAACCACTCCTCTTCATACTTTAAGAAAAATGGAAAATAAATTTGACGGCCACATAACTCCTGCAAAAATTTCTTCAAAATTCTACGAATATCTGAGTCATATTTTTTTGTGGCATAATATTTCAAAGCAGCGATTTTGCTGATTTCTTGGATTTCTTCTCCCTTATCAAACTCCTTGCAAATAATATCAAAGAAATTTTTAGCAACCACTCTATCTTCCACCACATATTCACGGGAAACATAAGCCAAGTAAGCCTGCTGCAAACGAAAATATGCGCCACCTGCATAATATGCCTCAAAAATAGGCAAATCCATAAACAAGCAATCCGTAAACAACATCTGACTCAAAATACGTTCACTCAACTCATGGGTCGGCACCCGCCATTCACTCGCCTTTTTCCATAAATCACGCATCCCAATTGTAGCACCGCTATAATATTTCGCCAAATATGTCAAAGTAATCTTGTCATACTGTTCTTTTTCAAAAATACGAAAACACAAATACGTCAAAAAGTCACTGCTTTCATAATTTGTCTCACGTATCACCCGACTACTCAACCCCAACAACTCATCATCCCGGTAATAATCCGGACCTCTTTCACGAACCGTTTCCAACGTCAAAGGCTCCGGTGCCATATCACTTCGGTTCAACTTGGTATTTTTAAAATATTTGCGACACATATCCAAATAACGTAATTCAAAAAACAAACGGCGGCTGCTATAGGGAATAGACTCCGGAAAATGCCTGCCATCAATGCTTTCCCACACAATCCTATCCTTTTTAGAGTACAGATATATCTTGGCACCATTTTCCGCATAATGCGCCGACTGGGTCACCGTTCCATCTTCCCCAATCACATGAACCACTTTCATATTTTTTGCGGTTGTGGTAATTTCATAAGCGTGACACACGTCATACAAAGCCTCTACACGCTCTTTATTCATAACGCCCTCATGGATAAAACGCTTGTAAACAATACGCAACTGCTCACTGATATTGCGACGCTCCAACTGACCCCATGCAAACACCTCCATCTCATCCCGATAATGGCTATAAATTTCGCTGGATTCATCTTCAAATGTAATAATATTGGCATACAAAAAGGCTAATTTTTGATGCCCCAAAGAATTACCATGCATAAAGTACAAATACACGGTCCGCGGTAAGGCTTTGTGAAATTGCCTCACATCCAAAGAAGAAATATAATACTCATAAAGCTGCGCTATCTTTAATTCTTCAATCACAGCTTTTTCATACCATTGAAAATACGCATAGTCAATGTGATTGCCCTTAATCAGCAAGGTACAAATAGAACTTAAAATCATAGACTCTGCATAGGTTTCATAACACAAAACAAGGGTACGATACAAAAACAAATCAAAGCCTTTTAATTGGCTGGCAAGATTTGCCGTATACAATGCCAACTCCTTGGTCATCAGATTGTGTTTCACACCAAAATGCAATACCCGAACCTCAAACACACCCAATTTTTTAAGAGAATGTGTTTTGTCCCGAAAACACTTAAATGCCTCTAAGAAAAACAAAACATTGCCCGCACCTGTTTTATAAAACAAACTCTCTAAAACACGCAAACGTTCACTGAAAATTTTGTACTCCGAGTCCGTCTGCACCAACATACAAAGTATCTTCCAGTTGTCCGGATTTTTCATATAAGAACGAGACAACTCCTCTGCCACCCGTCTCTGCCCTAAACTATCATTGCTCAAAAAGGCGGTTAGATACAAGTAATAAGAACTCAATTCTATATTTTTGCCTGTAGAAAAACGATTGTAATTATAAGACTCTAAAATCCATCTTGCCTCTTCTGTTTTCCCACCAATCAACAAAATATTGGCATGGTTGAGCAAATACATCTCATTATTTGCATCCATCTCACGAAGCTGTTCCATCGTCTCTACCGCTTCCTTTTGCCATGTCTGCATATCTAAAACACCGGCCTCAAAGTCCAAATAACTGCGTAGCAAAGCGGCATATTTTTTATCTTGGGCACGATAGTCTTCGTCACGTTTAACGTTTCGCTCCACAACAACTTCATAAGACAAACTTTCATAAGGTGTGATTAAGACAATCTCACCAAAATTGCTACCATCATGCAACTGATCTGCATGAATGTAATATTCCAAACGATAGGAATTTCCAATAAACTCCTCCGTGTTGGTATAAGGATTTTCAACATGCAAAAAGTCTCCATTGGTATAAATATCAATCGGCAAAAAGCCCCAGGTATTTTTTTTCACCACCAAGGTTTCTTTTCTGGTTTCTTCCAGTGAAATAAAAGCTCGACTTTCTTCTTCTAAGGTCAAAAAAATCTTTTCTTTTTGCTTGCAAGCCACCAAAAACTCTTCCACTGCCTGCTGATCCAATTCCCACTTGCGCATATTGTCATACAATGCCAAAATTTTGGAATCCTCATATTTTAAAATGGTATAAAAATCACGGGAAACAAATAATTTCTTTGCTTCCAACGGATCACGAAAAGCCAATTTTTTAAAGCCCTCTAAACTACCCACCTTACCATGACTGGTCATCACAAAAGGCTTCTCAATGATCGCTGTAAAAGCGATATCGTACTCACCACCATTACTCACAATCGTAAAGGTTCCATGCTCAACGTGGCCGGGCAGCAAACCCGTACCGTCATAGGTATAATGAATATTCACCGGATTGTCATCAAAACCTGTATCTCCACAGCGCACACGAAAAGAAGAGGGATATACAAGTCCTCTGACCGTTCCCTCACCTTGGTTTTGTAATGAAAAACTACCGGAATAGATTTCTCCCTCTCCAACGCGCATAATCAGCCTTGTTTCCGGAAAAATCACCTCATGCTGGGGAAAGTGAAATTCCCCTTTCGAAAGCTCTGTAATTTTTTTCTTCAAGTCAATCACCTATTCGTCCACAAATGCAACCTACGCCCTTAAGTATACCATTATTTACTGCTTAAAATCAATGCGATAAAAACCAAATCTTTACTTCCGGTGTTTTTAATCCCATGACCATCCCCATCTTTGCAAAAAAAGACATCACCGGAGCTTGCCGGCAAAGCCACCCCATTATCCTCATACATCCCTTCACCGGACAAGATGTAATAGGTTTCAGATTCTCCATGGTGCTCATGGTGCCCCACCTCACAAAAAGGCTTTAACGTAACACTAGCAAATAAACGACCGGCACTTCCCATCTCTTCTTGACCAATCAAATGCTCCATCGAAACAAAACCTGCCCCACCAAAAGGCCGGTCTATGTTTTCTACTTTTCTCTCTTCTGCTTTTGTTTTCATCATCATTTCCTCCAAAATATATTTGAATGTGCTATTCTCCTACCACCAATTTTACCAACGCAAGGGGCTCCACAATCTTTTCATCTTTGTAAACACGCATATTGCCGCCGGAAATCTCATCAATCAAAATCACCTCGGTACCCGCACGACCAAATTCCAACTTAATATCATATAATACACAACCAAAGTTTTTCAAATCTTCTTTTATCAATCGACTAATCTTTTTTGTCTGCGCCACCAAAGACTCATATTCCTCATAGGATAATATATGCAAGGCTGCCAAAGCATCCTTTGTGATAGGCGGATCCTCGCGCAAATCATCTTTCAGAGTAATCTCCACAAAAGCATCCAAATCCTGCCCCTCTTTGGCATATTTCCCATAACGCCGCAAAAAACTACCCACCGCCTTAAAACGGCAAATCACTTCCAGACCCTCACCAAACACCGTAGCCGGCAATACTTCCATGGAATGATTCATCCAATCCGACTGTACATAATGGGTTTTTACACCATTTTTTGCCAGCAGTTCAAAATAATGGGTGGTCAACCGTAAGCCCCCCAGGCCTGCGCCATCAATGGTCAATCCCACCGTATTTGCACCCGGATCAAAAACACCATCTACGCCTGTCACATCGTCTTTAAACTTCAATAAATAGTGTCCATTTTCCAATTGATAAACATCCTTGGTTTTACCCTCATAAATACGTTGCATAAAAGCGTATCCTTCCTTTGCAGAAACTCATAATTTTATTGTCCAAAACAAGGGTAACACAGAACGGAAAATGGGTCAATGATTTCGCCTTGCTAGTTATGAATTTATGCTATATAATAATTGGACAAGGGAGGTATCCATTATGAATTTAGTTATTACCATGAGCCGTCGCTTCGGAACCGGTGCCAGCATGATTGCGCACGAGCTTTCAAAAAAACTCAATATTCCTGTTTATGACAAGGCTTATATCGAACATGAGATAGATACACAGCATTTTGATACCGAATCAGAAGCCATACGGGAACTTGCAAAAAACCCCTGCATTATTTTGGGTCGCAGTGCTTCCGACATTCTAAAAAACAAGTACAACGTATTCAACATATACATTTGTGCAGAAAAAGAAGATCGAATCAAACGCATTATGGAACTGGAATCCTTAAGTTATGCCGATGCAAAAGAAACAGTAGAAAAAACAGATGCCGAGCGTGCCGATTATTACTATACCCATACAGGCAAAGCATGGGGTGATGTAAATGACTACCATATGATTTTAGACACCTCTGAATTGGGTGTTGAAAACTGTGCCGGTATTTTGATGCAATATTTCAAAAGGTCCGGATATATTTAAAATACAATCAAAGAAAGAAGCTGACGGATTCAACATCCATTTCAGCCTCTTTTTTTATACGTATCTTCTCTTTATTCTCCCGGTTCTCCGGCTTCATCATATTCCGAATCATTGGGTGGTGCTTCCACCTCTTCTATCCCCAGTTCTTCTTCTGTTTCCGGTTCCGGCTGCCTAAATGCCACACCTTGTCGCTCAAAGCTCACCCTTGCCCATTGATTTTCATTCACTGTGATTTCGGCTGCTTCACGCCACCCTTCCAATAAATCTGTAAACTGCTCTTGACGGCGGCTTTCTACGATGTTCTCTTTTCTTTCATCGGTAGCCTCTCTATCCAAAAGACTGGTCAACACACCAATATAAAGACCATTGGCAGTTTCAATCACATCCGTTGTCTCTCCCACGGCAGACAAAGCATCCGCTGCCGCAATAAAATCCATATCAGGGCTCACAGAGTCCGCATCAAACGTCATGCTCTGCACCTCTGCCTCAAAATCATCTGCCACACTTTCCAATGCCGCCGCAACGTCTCCATCACCTGCCGCAAAAGCCGCTTTCACATCGGCCGTTAAGTCTGCCATTTCATCTTCACTCATCATCATGGAAGAACCATCTTCCGCTGCAACCATAAAAGGAACAAACACAAAATCCATGGCCTTTTGCGCTGCCTCCGTATCTGAAACCGCTTCATCCACGCCCGCACGCATGGCTACATCCATCCTTTGTTGAATGGTAAACAATTCTAAAAACGCTTCCACAATCCCTTGCTGACCGGAAATCACATCCAAATCACCTTGGGTATTCTCTGCGATAAATCTCTCCGCCGCTGCTGTAATTGCCGTCCGATCCGCATCTGTGATAGAAACATCAAAATCGCCTGCATGTTGACGCATCAAAATCATATCTTGCAAACTTTCCAAGATGGACTCTTTTACCATCACTTCATAAGGCTCATCACCCATCAGTTGCTGGCCCCACATAACATCCGGGTCCAACCCCATCATGCCGGCATAAAAGCTTTCATACTGGGCTTGATTAAAGCGAGCAAAAAAATTTGCCAGACCCAAATGAATCTCTTCCCCATCCACCGTTGAAACAACGGCATTTACATCTATATTCCGGCCACAACCGGTCATGGTTGCAAATAGCAACAATCCGGCTGCTGCCAACATCACCAATTTTTTCATTTTTTGTTTCATAATGTCCTCCTAATTAAAACGTAATCCACACTACATTATAAAGGGTTTTCTCTAAACTAACAAGAACTTTTTAAAATCTTCCAAAATACCTTTCACCAAGTCCAATACTTCATCCTCTTTTAATTTTCCTTTTTTACCGGGCTGCCGATATAAAAAATAAGGCGGTGTATCGTTTTTAAATTCCAAATTGCCCTTTTGCAACTCCAATACATCAGGGATTTTCCCCGGATCTACTTTCGCTTTTTCATACATCACAAACTTATACACATCCCCCTGTTGCTCAACGGCAGTGACATACACTGTATTTGCCAAGGCCTTAATCGCCGCAACACGCAATAATAAATACGCTTTTTTCGGAATATCACCAAAGCGATCCAGCAACTCTTCCAACATATCATCCATTTCCTCATCATTGGCAATCGTGGCAATCCGCTTATAAATATCCAGTTTTTGATAAGCATTGGCAATATAACCAGCCGGTATAAAAGCATCCATATGCAACTCAATGGTGGTGGTAAACACATCTCGCTCCACCTCGCCTTTTAGCTCTCTCACCGCTTGATTTAGCATCTTACAGTACAAATCATAACCCACTGCCGCCATATGCCCTGACTGAGCCTCTCCCAGCAGATTTCCGGCACCTCGTATCTCCAAATCACGCATAGCAATCTTAATACCGGAACCCAAGTCCGTAAATTCACGAATGGCACTTAGGCGTTTCTCTGCCACCTCTTTTAATAACTTATCCCGACGATACAGCAAAAATGCATAAGCCATTCGATTGGAACGGCCGATTCTACCACGCAATTGATACAATTGGGACAAACCAAAACGATCCGCATCATGAACAATCATCGTATTGGCATTGGAAATATCCAAGCCCGTTTCCACAATTGTCGTAGAAACCAGCACATCTATTTCACCATTGATAAAATCATACATGATGTTCTCCAAATGTCGCTCGCCCATCTGTCCATGCACATAAGAAACAACTGCATCCGGCACTAGCTTTTGAATCTTGCCTGCTACATCGGCAATATCACTCACACGATTATACACATAATAAATCTGGCCATTTCGCTTCAATTCACGTTCAATGGCATCTCGCACCATCTCTTCTTGATATTCCATCACATAAGTCTGGATAGGCATTCTATCCATAGGAGCTTCATCCAAAACACTCAAATCACGAATACCAATCAAACTCATATGGAGGGTACGAGGAATGGGTGTGGCAGTCATCGTCAACACATCTACATTTTCTTTTAATTTTTTTATTTTTTCCTTATGGCGAACCCCAAAACGCTGCTCTTCATCAATCACCAACAAACCCAAGTCTTTGTATTTTACATCTTTGGAAAGAATACGATGGGTGCCAATCACAATATCCACCAAACCCTTTTCCATATCTTCCAATGATTTTCTAATTTGCGCACCGGTTCGAAAACGGCACAACAAATCAATGCGCACGGGAAAATCTCGCATTCGTTGCATAAAGGTATTGTAATGTTGCTGTGCCAAAATCGTAGTTGGCACCAAATAAGCTACTTGTTTGTTCTCCTGCACCGCTTTAAAAGCCGCCCGAATGGCAATTTCCGTCTTACCATAACCCACATCACCGCAAATAAGCCGGTCCATGATTTTTTTACTTTCCATATCCCGCTTGGTATCCGCAATGGCATCTAACTGGTCATCGGTTTCCACAAAGGGAAACATCTCTTCAAACTCCTTTTGCCAAACCGTATCCGGTTCGTAGGCATATCCGGTCGCATCTTGGCGGTGTGCATACAAATCCACCAGGTCCTTAGCAATTTGGTGCACGGATGCCTTGACCTGACTCTTTGTTTTGATCCAACCGGCCGTACCCAATTTGTTTAATTTCGGTTTTTTAGCATCCGAACCGGCATATTTTTGAATCAAATCCAATTGGGTTGCCAAAATATAAAGCACACCTTCGGCGGCATAAGATATCTTCATATAATCCTTTGTTACCTTATCCACTTCAATTTGCTCAATGCCTTGATAGATGCCCAATCCGTGGTTTTCATGAACCACATAGTCGCCCACTTTTAAATTGGCAAAGTCTTGTATCTTTTCCCCGCTATAAGTCCGGCGTTTTTTCTTTTTACGCCGTTTCCCAAAAATATCACTCTCTGCAATCACAATGAATTTCAGCATGGGATACTCATACCCCCGGGTCACATGACCATATGTAACCAATATTTCACCGGAGCGCACTTCACGTTTTCTATCCTCACTGTAAAAACTACGCAAATCATAATCACGAAAATCCTCTGCCAAACGCTTGGCTCTGGATTTTGATGCCGACACAAGCACCACACGATACCCCTCACGCCGAAAACGTTTTAAATCCCGGGTCAACATCTCAAAGCTATTGTGATAAGGACTTACATTTCGGGCTGTAATGCTATATCTTTTTTGAATTGTAAACGCACGCAACTTGCTTTCCAAAGCTGTAAACGCAATGCCAAAAAACTGATTTAACCTACCGATTACATCCTCCGGAGACAGTACAATACCACTATGATTTGTGCTTGCTTCATACTCTGCATAAACATCAAACAGGTTTTCCAACAAACGGGCAGGCTCATCTAAAAACACACAGGTTTTTTCCCAAGAAAAATAATCCAAAAAAGAAGTTCGGCTTCCCTGCAATAACTCTGCCGCAGGATAAATCGTTACCTGTTCCAGATTTTCAATGGAACGCTGATTTTCAATCACAAAAGAACGAATCGAATCAATTTCATCTCCCCAAAACTCAATCCGAATTGGGAATTCCACCGTTAAAGGATAAATATCTACAATGCCACCACGCACGGCAAACTGCCCCGGGCTTTCCACCTGAACCACCCGTTCATAACCGATCTTCACCAATCTTTCCTGCAGTTTAACCGCATCCATGCAAGCCCCATGATCAATCATAATGATTTCTTTTTGTATTTCATCCATTGTTGGCAAACCATCCAAAAAACTGTCTACCGTGGTTAAAATCGTCATAGTCGCATCCGGTGCTTTTTCAATCCTGTTTTGAATCACTTCCAACCTTTGGGAAAACAAATACTTCCCTTTGATATCTATGTTAAAAAAAAGCAAATCTTTGGCCGGATAATAATACACATTCTCATCCAAAAAACGATATTCTTCATAAGCCGCTTTGGCCTTTTCCTCACTGGAAAAAGCGATGATTTTAAATTCAAAACCATCGCCCAACGCATACGTCATATGTGTTTTTTGGGAAGTCACACCACCAACCACCTGCACATAACCCGGCTTTTTGCCTCGATTGGCAAAAATCTCTTGGGTTACGGCCAATTCCTGTATGGGTGTCAAAAATACATCCATCTTTTTTAACTATCTTTCTTTTTTTTATTCCAAGTATTCATTGCTTTTGCAATCTCACCATCCATAATGGAAATCACCGCATCCAAAGCAGCAGAAAAACCATCCAACATCTCTTCTCGCTCCTCCTTAGAAAAATGCCCCAAAACATAATCCGACATGCGATAATGGGGCGGCTTTTCACCGATACCCATTTTTATACGAATAAACGCTTGGCTACCCAGACACTGAATCATACTTTTGATTCCATTGTGACCGCCGGCACTGCCTTTTTCCCGTATCCTGATTTGACCAAGATCAAGGCTTACATCATCATAAATCACAATCAATTTATGTTTTACATCCACCTTGAAATAGTCTACCATACTACGAACCGCTTCACCACTCACATTCATATAGGTTTGCGGTTTTGCCAAAATCACTTTGTGCCCCTCAATCACACCTTTCCCAATATAAGAACGATGCTTCCTACCACTTACATCAATTGCATAACGATCTGCCAAAATATCAATCGCATCAAAGCCCACATTGTGTCTGGTATTTTCATATTTCATACTTGGATTTCCCAATCCTACAATAATAAACACGTTTCTGATATATTCCTCATCACTTTCCTGCTTTTTTGCATCTCTAAACTGCCCCAGCAAACTTTGCCAGAACCCGCCTTGTTTACTCAATTTACCACGCCTATCCTTCCACAATCAAATATTGGTCATCCCCAAAAGCAAACACTTCTGCTGATTCCAAAACTTCCTCCGTGGTCATGCCGCTTACATCCATGCCGCTTTCTTCCAAATATTCCCGCACCTCTTCGGCCGAATCAACCACAACTGCCAAACATTCCTCTAAGAAAGCCTCCGCCTCCGCCACATTGTTGGCGACCGGTTCATCAAATAGCTGAAATTGCTTCTTCAAAAAAACCCTTAAACATTCATCGCTGAATCCACTCATGTTCTCACTCCTTTTTTTGAAATCCTTTTCCTTTATTCCCTTTCTTCTATTCCCATTTCCTTTATTCCCATTTATCTGCTAAATTCTGAATTTGACTCTCAAATTTTGCCTTATCCTTATTGGCAATCTCCTCGTTTTTATATATCACTTGCATCAAGCGCTGCCCTGCCGCCAACAAACGTTCAAAAGCATAATCCGATTTCTTCTGCAATGCTTTCTTTGGTTTTACCGGTATCCGCACTCCATCGGTCAAAACGGTATTGTTTGCCAAATCCAAGGCACCGGAGGGGAAAGGTGCCCAAGCCATACAACCAAAACGCTCCGTCACCAGTCCTGCAAACTCTTCTGTCACGGTATCTTCGCCGTGTACCACAATCACTCGTTCCAAAGGTGTTTGATAAGCCTCGATCCACTTTAATAATTCTTTTTGATCTGCATGACCGCTAATACCACGCAAACTTTCGATGCGTGCCAAAACTTCAATCTGCTCACCAAAAATCTTCACCACCTTGGCACCATCCAACAAACGCCTCCCCAAAGTTTCGCCCGCTTGATAACCAACAAATAAAATGGTAGACTCCTTGCGCCACAAATTATGTTTCAAATGATGGCGAATACGGCCGGCATCACACATACCCGAAGCGGAAATAATCACCTTGGGTCGATCAATGGTATTAATCAACTTAGAATCATCACTGGAAGTCGCTATCTGTAATCCCGGAAAGACCAAAGGATTTACACCCGCTTTCACCAAACCCAAGGCTTCTTCATCAAAACAATCCCGCATATTCATAGAAAATACTTTCGTTGCCTCAATCGCCAAAGGACTGTCCAAATACACCTCAAAATCACGATATTCCTGCAATAGATTCTGCTCTTTGATTTCACGAATAAAATACAAAAGCTCTTGGGTGCGCCCTACCGCAAAAGATGGAATCACAACATTGCCGCCCTTTTGAAAGGTCTCACGTAAAACACGGGTAAAATCTGCCACATAGTCAATTTTTTCATCTGAATGAACCCGATTTCCATATGTGGATTCAATCACAACATAGTCTGCACTATGAACAAAAGAGGGATCCTTAATAATCGGTTGATCAATGTTACCTATATCACCGGAAAACACAATTTTTTTAGAGCTTTCTCCCTCTGTAATCCACACTTCGATGCAAGAAGAACCCAACAGATGCCCCACATCCGTAAAACGAATCTCAACGCCGTCACAAAGGCGAATTCGCTCGCCATAATTACAGGGCGAAAGCAATTCAATGGCTGCCAAAGCATCTTCCATCACATACATCGGTTCAAACGCAGGCAAACCTGCCCGCTTGCCCTTGCGATTGCGCCATTCTGCCTCAAACTCTTGGATATGCGCACTATCCCGTAACATAATGTTACACAGATCCGCCGTTGCATAGGTCGTAAAAATCGAACCTTTAAAACCATTTTTCACAATCAAAGGTAATTTCCCGGAATGATCAATGTGTGCATGTGTCAGCAAAACATAATCAATCTCACACTCCGAAATCGGTAAGGGTGGATTTTCGTAAAGGTCACGCCCCTGTTCCATACCACAGTCTACCAAAATACGTTTTCCCGCCGCTTCCAGAAAATGGCAACTTCCGGTCACTTCGTGAGCCGCACCAATCACTGTTAACTTCATAAGCTTCACCATCCCTTTTCTTTTATTGTACCACTTTTTTTGAAAAAATCAAAGCAAAAGGTGCCGCATTGCGACACCTTCTATTTTAAACGCTTAATGTTTTATTTTTTGAAAAAATCCGGAATCTTAATGTCTAATTCCTTTTTCGCACCTGTATTTGCCGGACGCGGTTGCAAAGTAGGGATACTACTACTCGTATTTCTAGGTGCAGGTGTCGGTTGCTCCAAACCACTTAGATTTGGACGTTCCAAGGTTGGCCTGGCTACTTTATCCGCACCGGATGGTAAAATAGAACCTACACGTTGACCACCCTCCAATCTATCCCGCAACTTCGACGCCGTATTATGATTTCCGACATTGTGTAAACCGGTCGCAATCACAGTGATGATAGCCTCATCAGACTTGCTATCCTCGTACATCGCTCCAAAGATAATATTTGCATTTTCTCCGGCCAACTCCTGTACATAATTTGCCGCATCCGAAGCATCCATCAAGGTAATGTCTCCGGAGATATTAATAATCACATGGGATGCGCCTTGAATGGTTGTCTCCAACAACGGACTGGCTACGGCTTGCTTCACAGCCTCAATGGCCTTGTCATCGCCCCGGCCCTGCCCGATACCAATGTGGGCAATTCCCTTATCTTTCATCACCGTTTGAATATCCGCAAAGTCAAGATTAATCAACGACGGCACATTAATCAAATCGGTAATCCCTTGAATACCTTGCTGCAACACTTCATCGGCCTTTTTCAAAGCGTCAGGCATGGTTGTACGGCGATCCACAATCTCCAATAAACGATCGTTGGGTATCACAATCAAAGTATCGACATTTTCTTTCAACTTATCAATACCACCTACTGCATTGGACATGCGCGTCCGGGATTCAAAACGGAACGGTTTTGTCACAACACCAACCGTCAACGCACCCATATCTTTTGCAATCTTTGCAATCACCGGCGTTGCTCCGGTTCCGGTTCCGCCACCCATACCACAGGTAACAAAAACCATATCTGCACCTTTGATGGCCGCAGATATCTCTTCTGCACTTTCTTCCGCCGCTTTCTCGCCAACGTCAGGCTGCGCACCGGCACCAAGACCTTTGGTCAACTTTTCACCAATCTGCATCAAAGTGGGTGCTTTACACAACTGAAGTGCTTGCTTATCTGTATTAATCGCAATGAACTCAACACCGGCAATCTGATCTTCAATCATACGATTGACAGCGTTGTTTCCACCTCCACCAACTCCAATCACTACTATTTTTGCGGCCGCTTCTGATTCGTTTGTTTTGATTTCTAACAAGGGTCGTTCCTCCTTCGGTAAACTTATTAATTATTTTTCCCCAAAATATATTAACTAATCCATAAAAATCAGCGTTAGATACATAAGTTCATAAGTATATAATAAAGTTTTTCAGACAAATAAGCAATAGCTTTTTGATGTTTTTACGCTTTTATTGTCAATTGCCGCTCGGCACAAAGCGTATCAAGGCATCTGAATGTTCATATCTCTCTAAATGTAACGTGCCACTTTGCTCCGGATACCGTTCTTCCAATTCTGCAAAGATAGGCGGAATCTGGGCTACTCTATCCCGAAAACCTCGATTTCCCAACAAAACCCTTCGCTCCCCAAAATACAACGTTATGCTATCCTCCACAACCACAAAACGATCCGGCTGTAAAGTTAGCTCATTTAACATAGAAACCGTTTCCCGGATGCTGTTAAAAATACTTTCATCCTCCACAAGCAGCATTTCTCCCAGTTTTATCTCTTCCGTATCTATATCCAAACCCTCTATATATAGAATGTCCGGAATTGGTTCTTCTGTCACTATGGACGCGATTCCGTTTCGATCAAAGTACAACCAATAGTAACGATAGAACACATAACCATACACAGGCTTTTCTACCACCTGCAATTCAACCTGCCATGGTGATTGCAATCGCACTGTGACCCGCTCGACTGCCGGCGGCAAATCTGTTTGCCGATTGTGGTAACGCAAAAAAATATAAAGAGAATTGATACTTAAATTATCTTGGTTGATCCATCTTAACACATCAGCATCACTAGAATGTACCGTACCCACCACGGATATTTCTCGGGTTTGAAAGATTAATAGCAATGCAAAAAAAACAATTGCAACGGACATAATCACAATCAACATATTCAAGGCCGTCCGCTTGGCTTTCGGTGACATTTTAGATTTACGTTGTCGCTTACCCATAGATATTTTCCCGGGTTACAAGCTCTTTGAATTTATCACCACGTTCCTCATAATTTTGGAACATACCCCAACTGGCACATGCCGGTGAAAGCAAAACAGCATCTCCGGGCACCGCATATTCCATGCCGGCTTTCACGGCCTCTTCAAAGGTGTCTTTCATCACAATATCATAAAACCCTAATTTTTTCGCCGTTTCGGCAATCTTATCTTTTGTCTCACCTACCAAAATCAACTTTTTCACCTTACCATCAAAGGCTTGTATCCATCCATCATAATTTGCATCTTTATCATAGCCACCGCCAATTAATACCGTCGGACGGATCATCGCTTGTATCGCTTTTATCGCCGCATCCGGATTGGTTCCTTTGGAATCGTTGTAATAAAAAACATTATTTTTCTGTGTTACAAATTCAATGCGGTGCGCCACCCCACCAAATGCCAGCACTTCTTGGCGAATCACCCGTTCCGGCACACCATAGGCCACCGCCATAGCAATTGCCGCCATTACATTTTCCAGATTGTGAATGCCCAGTACCTTTAACTGATTTGCCTCACACAATATCTTCGGCTGATCCAAATGACAGACAATCTTTCCCTCTTTGAGATAAACACCCTTTACCATCTCTTGTGTGCTAAAGAAAATCACTTGTGCCTTAGCCCTTGATGCAAAATTTTTGCTGTTCTCATTGTCATAATTAAGCACACAAACGTCTTCTTCTTCCTGATTTTGCGCAATTCTCTCTTTTGCCGCAATGTACGCTTCCATGGTATGATGCCGATCCAAATGATCCGGTGTAATATTTAAAATCGCAGCAATTTTGGGTCTGAACCGATGGATTGTCTCCAGTTGAAAACTACTGGTTTCCGCCACAATAATTGTATCTTTATTCGTTTCTAAAGCAATATCTGTATAAGGTTTTCCAATATTTCCTACCACATACGTATTCGCCTGATGGGCTTTCATAATCTCTCCCAACAAAGCCGTGGTTGTGGTTTTCCCGTTGGTACCGGTGATTGCCAATACATCACCTTGCCCCAACACATAAGCCAATTCTATCTCACCCCAGATTGGCAGTTGATTGGCACAAAACAAAGCTACCTGCGGAATATCCAAAGGTACACCCGGACTCATAATCACCAAGTCCAAGGTTTGCACCAAGCCTTGATGCAACTCGCCCAACAACACCTGCACATTACCACACAAACCCACGCCAATGGTCGCCACCAAAATGCCTTGATCTATTTCCTCATTTTCATCATAAATAACAACATCGGCTCCTACTTGCAACAGCAAACGAGCAGCAGCAACACCACTCAATCCGGTACCGTAAACCAAAACCTTTTTCCCTTTTAATATCACCTAAACCACCCCCATAAATGCAACCATACATAAGAATAGGGTAATAATTGTAAAAACAGCTACCACTCTTGTTTCTGACCAACCCATCAATTCAAAATGATGATGAATGGGTGCCATTTTAAAGAAACGCTTGCCACCGGTTTTTTTAAAATATACTACTTGTATCATGACCGATGCTACTTCTATGACATAAATCAAGCCAATGATAATCACAAACAAAGGCATATCCATCACATAAGCCGTACCAATGACAAAACCACCCAATGCCAAGGAACCTGTATCCCCCATAAATATTTTCGCCGGATATACATTAAACACCAAAAAACCCAACAACGCTCCAATCATCGCAGCGGTAAAGGGTGCTACCCCTTGCCCCAAAAGAATGGATACAACTGTGAAAAAAGCGGCCACCACCACCGTTACACTGGATGCCAAACCATCTAATCCATCTGTAAAATTTGTACCATTTACCGTACCAATGACAGCAACAAACAGTAACACATAAGCAAACCAGCCCAATTCTATCGCACGGCCGCCGCCAAAGGGAATCAGCAAATGCATAGAAATATGCTCACTGTATGTAATAAAAACTGCAAACACAGCCGTAATCAATATCTGCAAAATCATTTTTTGCCCACTCTTTAGGCCATCCGGGTGCTTTTTCACCACCTTTAAATAATCATCTAAAAACCCAATGATACCAAAACCTACCGTCAAAATCAACACGGGTAGAATTTGAGGAAAATTGGGAATATAAAATACACTGGTCAAAACAAGGGCTGCTATGATAATAATACCACCCATTGTAGGCGTACCGACTTTTTGCAAATGTGAAGCAACTCCGTCGCTGCGCTCTGTTTGTCTCATTTTCATTTTTCGCAAAAATTTAATCACCGGCATACCTATGATTAAAGTAAGCACAAAAGCCACTAAAATCGGCAAAAAAACATTGATATTCATTAATGTATCTCTCCTTCATCGGATATTTGTGGAATATTCAGGTGGGGAAAAATTTCTGACATAATCCGATAAGATAATTGGCGCACATATTCACCATTTGCCTGATCTGCCACATTTGGCTCGTCAATCACTACATAAATCAAAACTTCCGGATTATGCAAGGGTGCATAACCAATAAAAGAAGTCAGATGATTGCCCTGATCCCGGGGCAGTTTTTCGGCAGTTCCTGTTTTGCCACCCACTTCATAACCGGGCACATCCGCAGTCACACCCGTTCCACTTACCATGGTCGCCCGCAAATAGTCCGCCAACATTTCTAGTGTAGCATCCGAAATAGTTCTACGCAACAATACCGGAGGTCTTGCTTCTATCACACGCCCACTTTCATCTTGTATCTGACGAACCACTCTGGGAACAAACAGATTTCCGCCATTGATTAAAGAAGAAAATGCCGCCCCCATTTGTATCATTGTCACATTAAAATTTTGCCCAAATGCATTCGTCGCCAAATCAGTAATCATCATATCTGCAAAGTGATAAATCAAACCTGCCGTATCCGGCTCACCCAGCAAATCAATACCGGTAAATTGTCCAAAACCAAATATGGTTTGATAACGGGTAAAATCTTCAAATCCAATTTCCATCCCCATTTGCATCGTTGCTACATTGCAAGATTGTGCAATCATATCTGACATGGTCACAACACCATGCCCTGTACGCAACCAACATTGAATATCAAAATCACCCACCGTTAAAACGCCGCCGCAATAAAAAACAGCATCTTCATGCAAGGCCCCTGTTTCAAGCCCGGCCGCTATGGTAAACGGTTTAACGGTAGAACCTGGTTCAAATGTATCTACCACTACAAAATTTCGCCACAACGCATTTAACACATCCAACTGTGCCTCATTTGACATAACCGCCAATTCCTCTTCGGTATAAAAAGCAGACAAATCCCGAGGATTATTCAAATCAAAGGTAGGATAGGAGCTCATGGCCAAAATATCACCATTACGAGGATCCACCACCAAAACAGCAGTGTTCTTGCTGCCCGGCTCACCCATACGATAGCCATTGGCATGGGTTTCATTGAACTCACGCACATGCCTGTCTACAATACTTTGCACCGTCAAATCAATGGTCGAAACCACCGTATGACCATTCAATGGTGCTTGCATGGTTCTCTCCAAAGAAGAATCCGTTGCGAAAAAGCCATATTCACGCCCGTCTGTCCCATTTAAAATATCATTATAATATTGTTCGATGCCCATAACACCTAAATTACCGTCCACGGTAAAACCAATCAGCTCCGCAGCCAAAGCACCATATGGATAGATTCTAAGAAATCCCTCTTCTAACCAAACACCACGAACCAAATATTCCGTATCCTCTTCTTCCAAAAAACGGTTAAACTCCCTTGCCATCTCAAAACTAACACGATGGGCCAGAATTTCATAGCGGCTATTTGGTCTATCTGCAATTATCTGCCTAACATGGTTTTCATTTATGCCAAAAATATCCGCCAATACTTGCACGGTTGGCTCTACAAACTGTTCTCTGGATGTCATAACATATACATCCAAAATCACATTATAAACACGCTCATTGGTTGCCAAAGTAATCCCGTTGCGATCTACAATATCACCACGCCGAAAAGGAATGATGCGACTGCCAAAAGCCTGTTGGTCTAAGACCGCCCGTGTAAAATCACTACCCCTTGTTGCATTGATATATGTAACGCGTCCAATTAATACAACAAAAGCCAGTATTGTCAATACAAAGATTAACACTAGCTTTTTTTGCATTCTCGGAGAAAACTTTTGTTTTCTGACACGTATCCTTCTACCTCTTGCCATACTTCACATCCTTTGGCTTTTTTATTTTCCCATGCTCACTCTAATACATAAATGGATTGGGGCAACACACCTGTCTGTGGAATTTTATTATGTATCATCACATAACATTCATTTGGATTTTGATACTCAATAACCTGTACCATACGAATGGGAATCAAACCCATCTCTCCAACTGCATGTGCACGCACGACCTCCATATTCACGGAACGAATGATAGAATGATATGTGGCATTGTTATGCTCTGTCATTTCTGCCAGCTGATTGCGCAAGCCGGCAACCACATCTGCCTGGTTCCCATTGCTTACATGAAGTTGCAAATAAAGCACGCAAACCGCCACCGCAATCACCGAAATCGCCAGGATGTAACAGGCATAACCAACACTGATATTTTGCGCCCGCCGCCTATTTTGTTTGATTTGCGGGTCCAACTTTACTTTAGGCTTTTGTCTAACCTCCGGCTCCGGCTCCGGTACCGCAGGCTCCGGGTGATAATCTGGCAATGGCACGGTAGCACCATAAATATAATCATTTTGATATACTACCTGCTGCCGCTTATAGCGGTGTCTGTCTTGTCGCATTGCTTTTGCCATAATATCACCCCTTCCTGTTTGTGTCACCGAGCTCTCCCCTTCTCGATGACCCTTTATCTTCTATACTCCTGCCCTTTTTTACATCCTTTCAAAAATCCTAAGCTTCGCACTTTTTGCCCGGCTGTTTTCTGCTATTTCAGTCACACTTGGCAAAATCGGTTTTCTTGTAACAACCTTTCCTTTTGCCACATTTCCACAAACACATACAGGGAAATTTGACGGACAAATGCATGGATTCTCCTCCTTTTTGAAAGCACTTTTCACTATCTTATCCTCTAAGGAATGAAATGTAATCACACATATTCTTCCTCCGGGAGTAAGCAAATCAATCATATCATCCAAGGTGTTTCTTAGTACTTCCAATTCTTTGTTCAGCTCAATCCGAACGGCTTGAAATGTTCGTTTTGATGGATGACCCGCTGTTTTTTGAAACTTCATAGGAATCGCTTTTTTAATAATCGCATTTAATTGTTCGGTGGTTGCAATTTCTCCCCTTGCCCGATCCCGAACGATATGTTTTGCTATATTCTGTGCGAATCTATCTTCTCCATAGTCACGAATCACACGAAAAATCTCTTTTTCGCTATATTGATTTATAATATCTTTTGCTGTTGTAACTTGCCTTTGATCCATCCGCATATCCAACGGTGCATCGAAGCGATATGAAAATCCTCTTTCAGAAGTGTCCAATTGATGAGAGGAAACACCCAAATCTAAAACGATACCATCAACCTGATTGATTTCTAATCCGGTTACTATATTCTTTATGTCACAATAATTGCTTCTCACAATCGTGACCATATCTCCAAAAATCCGCAAACGCTCTGTTGCCGCTTGTATGGCTGATTCATCTTGGTCTATACCAATCAATTTACCTTGCTGCAAATGTGTACACAGCTGATAGGCATGGCCACCGCCACCCAAGGTAGCATCTACATAAACACCGGCCGGCCGAATGGCCAAACCATCTATCACTTCTTGCAAAAGCACTGATTTGTGTGCGAATGCCATATGTTCCTCCCATGCGCTTCAATATGACTCTTTCCCTTTTTCAAAAACGGATATCAAGGGTAGCCATATGCTCCATAATCGCATCCAAATCCTCTTCCTGAATCATATTGCGTTCATCCCAAAGACTTTTTGCCCAAAGCTCCACCTTATCTTGAACACCAACCAAAACAATTTCTTTATCCAGTCCGGCATGTCCACGCAAGGCTGGCGAAACAAGCACTCTTCCTTGTTTATCAAAGCTCCCCTCCATTGCACTGCCTAAAAAGAAACGCTTAAACTGTCTAGTACCTTTATCTGTCTGTGGCAACTTTTCAAGTTGTGCAACAAACTTGTTCCATTCTATTTGAGAATACATAAAGAGATTACCATCCATACCTCTGCAAATTACGTAACTTTCACCTAACTCAGTTCGTAACTTTGCAGGGACGATAAGCCGACCCTTTTCATCAATATTGTGATGATATTCTCCCAATAACATAATGAACCCCTCTTTGCCTTTTGAAGATGTGGTTTTGTGCTCCCCACTTTCCTCCACTTATCTCCATTTTTCGCCACTTGCATTCATTCTACTACCCAATTTCTTGATTTTCAAGTACAAACTGCTTTTTTAGCCTACTTTTAAGATAATTTGGCATTTTTCACAGAACAGTCGTTCCTTTATTACTGATTCTTTGCAAAAAGAAACTGCTTCACAAAATTACGTGAAACAGTTTCCTTGTTTTTTTCTCATGATTTTATTTTCTACTCTTGCAGTGTATTCAGATAATCTGTAATGCCATCAAAATCCACCTCAGCCACTGCCCTCGGTTGATTTCTTGCATGGCTATCTATTACTGAAAAACCAATCCAACCAACCAAAGCCAAAGCCAATACCCCTACCACACACCTTCTTACTAGTGTTTTGATACGCTCTTTTCGCATAATCTGCTTACGATTGGCCTTTTGTTCTTTGTAATCGTCCACCTTCTTCTGACTCATAATTCTCTCCTTTTAATTTTATCTGTCGCGACACACCTAAGGCAATGCCTATCTGTGCCAACAAAAACATAACCGACGTTCCGCCAAAACTAATAAATGGCAACGTAATACCGGTAGTTGGAATCATATTGGTTACAACTGCAATATTTAAAACAACCTGCACTGCAATCTGGATAAAAATACCAATCACCAATAAAGAACCAAACAAATCCGGTGCGTTTTGTGCAATAAACATCAAACGATATAATAACATCGCAAACAATAACAAAATAATAATGACTCCAAAAACACCCAACTCCTCACTAATCACCGCTATAATCATATCGTTGTGTGCCTCCGGGATTACGCCTAGCTTTTGCGTACTATTTCCCAGACCTCTTCCAAAAAAACCACCGGAACCTATGGCGTACAAACCTTGCAATACTTGAAAACCGCCTGTTTCAACATGTCCTTCCGGATCCAACCAAGAGATGATGCGCCACATCCGAAAGTCTGTACTGGTTGTAATTCTGGCACTTATGATACGAAGTCCAATCCATGTTGCAATCGCACCCAAAGCTGTAAAAAAAACAAATAACTTATAACGTGGGTGCATCACAAAATACAAACCCACCGCAATGGCCATAACCACAATCGCCGTACTCAAATGGTCTGTTAATTCCAACACCAAAAAACCTGCTAAACCACCAATTCCCAAAATCTGCAAACCACCCCAAAATGTATATGCTTTCTTTCCAAGTTTACACAATCGGTGAGACAAAAATATAATCACGGCAATCTTTGTAACCTCAGAAGGCTGAATGGTTCGTTCTACAATCGGAAGCATCAACCAACGCCTCGCACCATTTATCTCTACACCCAGCGGTGTTAACACCAAAAACAACATCACAATGGATAGAATGAAAATCAGCAACGCAAAATGTTTATACAGGCGATAATTGATACGAGAAATCACCAACATACCAACAATACCCAAAACACTAATCAACCCTTGGTTCATAAAAAAATGCAAATCATTGCCAAACTCCCGCTGCGCACTATAAGCACTGGCACTATAAAGCATCACCAAACCAAAGCTAACCAAAAAAACCACAATAATAAACAAATTGTAATCAAAATAGCGTTCTTGTTTTAAGCTAATCTGCTTTTTTTTCTTTATATCCTGTTCTTTTTCTTCCGAAACATACTGCTTTGGTAATACACTTCCTTCCATCCTGTTCCCCTTATTATTCTTCCCCAAGAATATATAACATCAAAACTGCTACCGAAGCACTTTATTTGGGTGAATCGGCTTGCCATTTGCAAAAAAACGTTCATACCAAACCAAGAAAATATAAATGGTCCAAATTTTCCGGCTATTGTCGGTTTTTTCATTTTTATGTTTCCCTGTCTTATGATCCTCCAACAACTGTACCAACTTTTCAGAATGGAAAAATTTCTGCGCTGAATCAGAAGTAAAACTTTCTTTCACCATTTTATAATATTTATCCTCCCGCAACCAAACACGTGTGGGAATGGGAAAACCAAGTTTTTTCTTCTGAGCTGTTTTTTCCGGAATCATTCGATTGGCGGCCGCCCGCAATGCAACTTTGGTGCGTGGTGGCTGCACCTTATATGCCAAAGGCAAGGTCAATGCCAAATCTAGTACTTTCTTATCCAAGAAAGGGACACGAACCTCCAATGAATTTGCCATGCCCATCTTATCCCCTTTCATAAGGATATCATGAACCATCCAGAGATGCAAATCAACATACTGCATCTTGGTCACATCATCTTTTTCTTTTACCCTGTCATACAGTGGTTTTGTCACTTTCTGAATCCCCGGCTCTTGCGGGTTTTTCAAAATTTTACTTGCTTCTTTTTCCGTAAAAATATTTGTAGCATTGGCAAAATAACGCTCTTCTAAGGTTTTACCATGACGCATCAAATAACCACGTCCTTTCATTCCCCTAGGCAAACAATTCTCAGCGAATTTACCCATAACACGGCGCAAACCAAAAGGAATTTTATTGAAACCGGTATGTTCCAAAGGCTCACAATAAATATTATAACCACCAAACAGTTCATCCGATCCTTCCCCGGAAAGAACTACCTTCACCTTTTTTGCCGCCGCTTCACTTAAAAAATACAAGGCAATCGCCGATGGATCTGCAACCGGCTCATCCATGTAATACATAATATCTGACAAATTTTCCCAATATTCATCCGGGGTAATCACTTTTGCATCATTTTTTATATGGATCCGGGCTGCAAATTCCTTGGCCTCATTTATCTCACTATAAACACCTTTCTCAAAACCTACCGTAAAGGTTCTATCCACCTCACCCAAAAGAGTCAAATAAGACGAGTCCACACCACTGGACAAATAAGATGCGACTTCCACATCTGCACTCTTATGCTTTTCTACGGATTCTTTCAACACAGCTTCTATTTCATCCACCACTTCATCAAAAGACTTGGTGCAATCACCTGTAAAGTTAGGCTCAAAATAACGAACTGTATTTAAACTCGACCCTTGGTAAATAAAATAATGTCCTGGCTGCAAACAAAAAACACCTTTGAAAAACGTTTCGTTTGTAGGCACAAATTGAAAAGACAAATAATTCCCCAACGCATTTTCATTAAATACCTGATCAAAATGCGGATGCTCTAAAAAAGACTTGATTTCTGATCCAAACAAAAAGGAATCCTGCATAGAAGCATAATAAAAAGGTTTGACACCAAATATATCCCTTGCCCCAAACAGTTTTTTCTCTAACGTATCCCAAATCACAAAGGCATACATACCACGCAAGCGATCCAGCACTTTTTCTCCCCACTCTTCATAACCATGAAGCACCGTTTCCGAATCACTTTTAGAAACAAACACATGACCAGCAGCAATCAATTCTTCCCGCAATTCTTGGTAATTATAAATCTCACCATTAAAAGTCAAAATCTTTGTGCGGTCCTCATTGTATAAAGGTTGATCTCCCTCACTGGTCAAATCAATAATACTGAGACGACGAAAACCCAAAGCAAGGTCTTCATCCATGTATGCACCTGCACTATCCGGCCCACGATGCACAATCGTATCCATCATAGAGTTTAACACAGTTTCTTTATTTTCCAATTTTCCTACAAAACCAACAAATCCACACATCATCTTCTCCTTTATGCAAGCTAAATGTCTCATGTTCAAAATAGTAAAAGCAGCTTTATGCGAATGCACACGCTGCCTCTAAATGAAAATCGGGGTAACAGGATTCGAACCTGCGACCTCACGGCCCCCAGCCGTGCACTCTAGCCAAACTGAGCCATACCCCGTTGACTTATGAAATCTCTAGCCTAAACAGGCTAGAGATTTGATGGAACCTTATTTTTACCAAAATCTTACAAATTCCCACACTCGAACAGGGAATATACCAACCGGAATACCGTCCATCTGTGCTTCAATCATCATACCACCGCCGGCGTAAATACCTACATGCCCCGGTGTCCATGCAATATCGCCCGGCATCTGCTGCCCCATGGGAACAGGACGTCCTGCCGCCAATTGTGCTTCGCTGTTTCTCGGAATAGAAATACCTACCTGAGCATGTGCCCACATGGTCAGACCGGAACAGTCAAAACCTGCCATCGTTTGACCACCCCATTCATAAGGAACTCCAATGGCAGTTCTCGCAATTGCCACAATCATCTCACCGGTATTGGCATTACCACCCGGATTCATCGGCGGTAACGGTGGAGGTGGTGCCGGACTAGGTACTTCCGGTACATTCTGCGTCACATCATTATTATTTGCTGCTTCTGCTGCTGCCGCCAATGCTGCCTCTTCTGCTGCCGCCGCCTCTGCTGCCAAACGTATCTCTTCTTGTCGCCTTGCCTCGGCAATACGAGCTGCCTCTGCAATCTGGACATCTAAATTTTCAATTTCAGTGCTTCTTGTTGTAATAATATAATTTAACGTATCTACATGTTCTTTGTACTCGTCATGCTTCTCATGCAAAGTCGCCATATTTTCTTCTAAGCTGGTGTTCAATTCCTCAATGTGATTCACCATTTCCACAAACTGGAGCAACATATCCCGATCATGCTGATGCACCCTTTGTACATACTCTGCCGTATTCACCATCTCGGCAAAACTATCTGCGGAAAGTATCCGCTCAATGGCAGAAGCACTACCATTTTCATACATATATCGAATACGAAGCATCATCAAATCACGCTGTTCTTCCCGATCCTCTTCAGCCGCTTCTAAATCTTTCTCAGTCTGAATGATTTGCTCCCCTGTTTCAATCAACTGGGTACTTAACCTACTCATATCCGTCATCAAAGTGACAAGTTCTTCTTGGAGCTGATTCACCTCTCCTTGGGCTGCATCCCTTTGCTCCTGTAACGTCGGATCTGCCAAAACAGGCAGTGCAATCAAAGACCAGGTTAAAGCTGTAGCTAAAAAAACGCTAAGAGCTCTTTTTATCTTCATAATCTCCACCTTTCATAAATAGTTTCGAAGCAATACATAACAAACATTATACATGACATTAAAAATAATTGCAACAGCTATTCCTTTTCAATCTTGCTATGCTGCATCAAGACAAACAAAGATGCGGCCAAAAATGTACCAAGCACCACCCCGACACTGATCCGTATTCCATCCGCAAAAAGCCATCTCAATCCTTGGGTATAAGTCATAATAACTGCCAATAAATTAATCACAATATGAAACAACACGGGTGCTTTTATTGTTCCGAATTTTACATATACATAAGCCAAAAACAAACCCATCACAAAAGCATACATAAAACTCAAATTGCCGCCGTTGCCATGGGCGAACGCAAAAAACAAGGTTGACCACCCGCAAGCACCCAAGAAACCATAACGCTCTTGATAACGTTTAAAAAGCAAACCACGGAAAACAAGCTCTTCTACAATCGGAATCACCAAGCCTAAGCCCAATAATTGCAACCACAACGGCGTTGATAGCAGATACGAAGCATTTTGACTTTCCGCAAATGCCGGAAAAGCTTGCCCAAGCAAAATCAAAATCACATTTAAAACAAGGGAGGAAACAAGCGCAAACCCAACAATCAAAGCATAATATTTCGCCTTTCCTCCATTTTTTACTTTTACATCACTTTCCCTTTTTATTTTTCTATCTTTACGAAAGGCAAAAAATGCGTAAAAGAACGTAAAAACCGCTCCCAAAACTCGCATAAGAAGCCCATACCGCTGTTGCACATACAAGCCAATTTGCAGCAGATAACGCATCAATTCTTCCTGAAATAAAGCAACTGTTGTCTGCGCCTCTTCCATTTGGCTCATAATCTCCGGCAACCACATCACCAGCACAGCCGTTGTCACAACAAACTGAGCCACCCAATGAAATACAAAAAACAACAACAAAGGCAGCAACGTTCGCCATATACTATAACCCGGTGCGTCTTTCAACATTCTCTTCCCTTTCTGCAAACCATTTTTTCAGAGATGCCGCATTCCCTTTCACAAAACCTTGGATCATCTTCTCACTTCCGCCACCACGACCTGAAAACAACCCACTTAGCTCTTTCTCCAAAGGTCTCACGTCTATATGTCTGCTACCGATAAAATAACGGTATCCCTCCTGTGGATTATTTCCACCACATCCACGAAAAAATACTGCACACAATTCTTTTCCACTTTCCAAAACCAGATTCATCAAATATCTGGGGGATTCTCCTTGCAAATCCGCCTCAAACAAACAAATCCGTTCTTGATCTACAGGCAAAGTCGCCACTTTATAAGCAAACAACTTTTGCTCCAATGCAACATATTTTTGCCTTTCCAAAATCACTTCTCCTTGCAAAGTCTCCACTGCCGTTACAATTTCTCCCTCTTGTGCTGAAAGCAACACCGAAAGAGATTTGGCAAGGGCTTCTTTCCTTGCATAATCTGCCAATGCACGAAAACCACACAACATCGTAATCCGTACACCGCCTTTATAACGTATTACAGAAGTCAATTTAATCAAGCCAATTTCACCCGTTTTTTTCACATGAGGTGCACAGCAAGCACAATCATCTACGCCGGGAATCGTAATAATCCGCACCGCTTCTTTTAATTCCATTTTACTACGAAAGACAAGGGCATCCAATTCCTTTTTGCTAGGCCAATTCTCTATCAAATCCAAATTTTGAACCAACACTTCATTGGCACGCCACTCAACTTCTTTTAACTGTTCCTGGCTGATTTCACCATTAAAATCTAAAGTACTATTTTCACTACCCAAGTGAAAGCCCACATTATCATAATCAAAGATACGGTGAATCAAACCGGAAACAATGTGCTCCGCCGAATGCTGTTGCATCTTCATAAAACGTTCTTGCCAATCCAGCACGCCTGTAATCTCTTCCCCCACCGGCAACGGTGCTTGCGTCAAGTGATAAATCACACCCTCGCGCTCATAAACATCAAGCAGCAAAATGTCTTTTAACGTCCCGCCATCACTATACTGGCCGCCGCTTTCCGGAAAAAAAGCCGTACGATCCAACACCACCTCATAATGACCAAATGTTTCATCCGGGCCAATACGCTGACAAGAAATTACCTTTGCCTTAAACTCTCTCATATAACTATCTTGATAATAGAGTTTCACCGTCGTCATCTATCTTTACATCCTTTCAGGAGCCTCAAAACCAAGAATCCAAATCGCTTGCTCCAAAATCTCTTTCACAAGCAATAACAATGCAATATAACCCTCTTTCTTACGTTCATCTTCTTCTGCCAGAATCTTGGTCTCATGATAAAACTTATTTAAAGCATTGGCCAAATCATAGATATAAGCGCAAATCTTATGGGGTGCCAAATCTTCATAGGCATCCTGAATCATCTCCGGAAAATGAACCACTTCAAGCATCAAGGCTTTCTCATGCTCCGTTGTTGCAAAACCAAAAGCCAAACCCTCCAAGGATTTTTCTGTTTTTACAAAACGATTTAAAATAGATTTGATGCGCACAATGGTATATAGTATATATGGCCCCGTATTACCCTCAAAAGAAGCAAAACGCTCCACATCAAACACATAATCTTTTGAAGCCTGATTGGATAAATCTCCGTATTTTACCGCCGCCAAACCAATCATCTTTGCCGTTGCCAACGCCGCCTCTTCCGTCACGGTGCGATTATCTTTAATTTTTATCAACATCTCGTCATTAATCTCGTGGATTAGATTTTCCAAACGCATCACCCCACCCGCACGGGTTTGAAAGGGTTTTCCGTCTGTTCCGTTCATGGTACCAAAGCCCAAGAAGTCAAGCCTTGTTGCCTCAGGCACAATGCCTGCCTTTTTTGCACAACGAAACACTTGAGTAAAATGCAATCCTTGCCGCTTGTCTACCACATAAATCACTTGTGCCGGGCTATACTTTCGTTCACGCTCTATCAACGTTGCCAAATCCGTCGTGCTATAAAGTGCCGCCCCATCTGATTTTAGAATCATACAAGGAGGAATCTCTTTTTTATCTCCCTCCTGTGCCACATCCACCACCAAAGCACCCTCATCTAAGTGCGCATAACCCTTTTCTTTTAGCATCTCCACCATATCCGGAATATACTTTTGAACGTCCGCTTCGCCTTTCCACAAATCAAATTCCACATTTAAGTCTTGATAATTTTTCTTTAAATCAGCAACAGACACATCCATAATGTGCCTCCAAATCGCAAAATATCCTTTGTGCCCGCTTTGCAGCAAATATGTTTTTTCTAATGCGTTCTCCCGAAAGGCTTCGTTTTCCTTGGCAAAAGCACTGGCTGTCGGATAAATCTCTTCTAGTTCAGCAATGGTAAAGGGCGATTCTGCCGGATATACGCCATCAAAATCCTCATCAAAATAAGGCAGATTGGGTTGACGTCGTTCCAACTCCGCAATAATCAAACCCATCTGGTAACCCCAATCACCCAAATGAATATCACCAATCACTTGATTACCTTTAAAACGCATCAAGCGTTTCACACTCTCACCAATAATTGCCGCACGCAAATGCCCTACATGCAACGGCTTAGCCACATTTGGTCCGCCATAATCCACCACAATGGTTTTTGGCACTTCTTCTTGACGCACCCCTAGTTTTTCACAAACATACATCTCTTTTAAATGTGTGCATAAAACACTGCCTGTCACTTTCAAATTAATAAATCCCGGATGCACCGCTTCCTTTTGTTCAAACATATCACAATCAACCAAACAGGCCAACACATCATTTGCAACCAAAATCGGTGCTTTCTTATAAGCCTTGGCTGCCGCCATTGCACCATTACACTGGTATTCACAAAGATCAGGGCGGTTCGAACGGGTAACCCTGCCATAAGATTTATCGTAGCCGGCTTGTTCAAAGGCTTGCTCCAACCGGATGGTAATCTGTTGTAAAAGTGTTTTCAATTTTTTATTCTCCCTTGCTTGTAATCGTTGCAAAATCATTCCTATTCAAAAGGTTGTTGCCGGTTCTATTTCAAAACATTTTGTAACAGACCCTTACAACAACCTAACATATTCCAACTTTATGGAAAAAATAAGCACCTGAGCGGAGTCGAACCGCTGCACATGCCTCCGGAGGGCATAGCTCTATCCACTGAGCTACAGGTGCGGTAACTAAGTAATAATACCATAATGCATATATTATGTAAAGACAACAGTTTCATCAAATAAATTTTAAAATTTGTCACATTTTTTTGATTCTACCAATCGCCGCAACCGTGTTTTCATAACTCCCAAAAGCCGTCAGCCGAAAATACCCCTCTCCGCTTGGTCCAAACCCTGAACCGGGTGTTCCCACTACATTTGCCTCTTCCAACAAATAATCAAAAAATGCCCACGAACTCATCCCCTCCGGCGTTTTCATCCAGATATAGGGTGCATTAATTCCACCGGAAACAGTATAACCGGCACTTGCCAGTCCGTCCCGTATCACCTTGGCATTTTTCATATAATATGCAATCTGCTCTTTTAACTGCGCTTTTCCTGCTTCGGAGTAAACTGCCTCGCCGGCTCTTTGTATGATATAAGGTGCACCATTGTATTTGGTACCATGTCGTCTAGCCCACAAAGCATGCAAAGAAACACCCCCTCGCTCCAATTCTTTGGGAACAATCGTCGCCCCCAAACGAACGCCGGTAAATCCGGCATTTTTAGAAAAACTTCTCAGTTCAATGGCACAGGTTTTTGCACCCTCACATTCATAAATACTATGGGGCACATCCTTTTCTGAAATATAAGCCTCATAAGCAGCATCATAAATAATAATCGCTCCCACTTGATTTGCATAATCTACCCATGTTTGCAGCATCGCCTTATGGATGGTTGAACCTGTCGGATTATTGGGAAAACAAAGATAAATCATGTCCGGCGTTTTTTTTGGTAATTCCGGCGCAAAATTGTTCTCTTTGGTACAAGGCATATAAATCACATCACTCCAGGTTTCTGAAGTAACATCATAAGTGCCTGTCCGCCCCGCCATCACATTTGTATCTACGTAAACAGGATAAACAGGATCACAAACCGCTATTTTATTGTCTACACTAAATATTTCCTGAATATTGCCCGAATCACATTTGGCTCCGTCAGATACAAACACCTCATCCGCAGAAATATCACATCCTCTATCTTGAAAATCATGTTTCGCAATGGCTGTACGCAAAAATGCATAACCCAAATCAGGCGCATATCCACGAAAAGTTCTTTCCTGCCCCATTTCTACAACTGCTTTCTCCAATGCGGATGTAATAGCCGGCACCAAAGGCAATGTCACGTCACCAATTCCCAAACGAATCAATTTCTTGTCCGGATTTGCTTCTGCATATGTGGATACCTTTTGCCCAATCATTGAAAATAAATAGCTACCGGGCAATTTTAAATAATTATCATTTATCTGAACCATCTTGCTACCTACACACTTTCTAAAATAGATCTTATCTCTCCATCAAAGACCGTCACCGCCGCGCCGGTCATATAAACCGTATTTTTTTCTCTATCCCATTCTATCTCCAAATCACCACCAAGCAATCGAACCGTCACCTTGTCCTCCGTAAACCCATGCAAAATACAAGCAACTGCCACCGCACAAGCCCCGGTACCACAAGCCATCGTCTCACCGGAGCCACGCTCCCACACGCGCATTTGCACCGTATTTTGATCTATCACTTTGACAAACTCCGTATTGATTCGATTGGGAAAAATTTCATGATGTTCGAATCCGGGACCAATCTCTTTTAAAGCCAATTCTTCCAAACGATCCGGCAAAACTTCATTTTCTTCTAAAAAAATAACCGCATGAGGATTTCCCATAGATACACAAGTCAAATGAAACACCAAACCTTTTACCTTAATGGTTCGATTAATTACACTTTCGTGCTCCATGCAAACCGGAAAATCCTTGGTCACAAAAATTGGACTGCCCATATCCACACGCACTTGAACCACTTTTCCCTCTTCAACCAGCAAATCCAGTTCCTTAATACCTGCCAACGTTTCCACAGAAATGTGTTCCTTTTCCGTCAAGCCATAATCATATACATATTTTCCAATGCAGCGTATCCCATTGCCACACATCTCACCGTGGGAGCCGTCGCTGTTGTACATCTGCATTTTAAAATCAGCCACTTCAGATGGACAAATCAAAATCAAACCATCCGAGCCCACCCCAAAATGACGATCGCTTAATTGCACCGCCAGTTCTTCCGGCTTTGTCACTTGCTCCTCAAAACAATTAATGTAAATATAATCATTGCCTAAGCCTTGCATTTTTGTAAATTTCATATTCTCTTCAAACCCCTTATTTTAAAGTCAATTCTACCGGGCAATGGTCAGACCCCATCACATCTGCCAATATCCTTGCGTCTTTTAAGCGACTTTCCAAACGCTTTGACGCACAAAAATAATCAATACGCCACCCGGCATTGTTATTTCTAGCATTGGCACGATAAGACCACCAAGAATACTTGCCCACTTCATCCGGATAAAAATAACGGAACGTATCAATAAAACCGGCATCCAAAAGCTCTGTAAACTTACCACGCTCCTCATCTGTAAAACCGGCATTGCGCCGATTGGTTTTCGGGTTTTTTAAATCAATTTCCTTGTGGGCTACATTTAAATCACCACTCATAATAATGGGTTTTTTCTTATCTAATTCCAACAGATAAGCACGAAAATCATCTTCCCATATCATACGATAATCCAGACGCAACAACTCATTTTTAGAATTCGGCGTATAAACCGCTACAAAATAAAAATCCTCAAATTCACAAGTAATCACACGACCCTCCTGGTCATGTTCTTCTGTTCCAATGCCATAAACCACAGACAGAGGTTCTTTCTTTGTAAACACAGCCGTACCGGAATAACCTTTTTTCACCGCATAATTGTAATACTGATGGTAACCCGGCAGCTCCAAATCTATCTGCCCTGCTTGTACCTTTGTTTCTTGTAGGCAAAAAATATCTGCATCTACCTCATTAAAAAAATCCAGAAATCCCTTTTTTACACAGGCTCTTAGCCCATTCACATTCCAAGAAACCAATCTCATATTGACCTATTCTCCTTCCAAAATGTTTGCTTGGTGTAAAATTTACAGCTTCTTTCATATTATAACAGAATTTTGAACTTTATACATCCATATCATCTTTTTATTCTGATATTTCCTCTTAGAAAAATTATATCCCAAAACAAAAAGATTCCCCTTATCAGCAAAAACAACGGCAGGTTATACGCTAACACGCCGTCGTTTTATAATGTAATACTGTAGTATCTATTTTATTTTCCACGTTCTGCCATCAATAGTTCAATTTCATCTTCATTGATTCCTACCATAGCTTCCCCTAAGTCCTCAGATAGTTCAGCAAGCAACTTCGCATCATCAAAGTTCTCTACCGTCTTTACGATTGCAGTTGCACGTTTTTTAGGATCACCGGATTTAAAAATACCGGAACCTACAAACACACCCTGTGCACCCAATTTCATCATAAGAACAGCATCCGCCGGGCTTGCGACGCCCCCAGCCGAAAAATTCAAAACCGGTAATTTTCCATTTTTATGGATGTACGCGACCAGTTCATAAGAAACTTGCAACTCCTTGGCTTTATAAAACAACTCATCCGCACGGGCCGATTGCATTATTTTTATTTCACTACTTATCGTCCGCATATGCCTTACCGCTTGTATAATATCTCCCGTTCCGGCTTCTCCTTTTGTTCTTATCATCGCCGCACCCTCGTCTATTCTGCGAAGCGCTTCGCCCAAATCCTTTGCACCGCAAACAAATGGAGTCGAAAACGCTCTTTTGTTCACATGATATCTATCATCGGCCGGTGATAAAACTTCGCTTTCATCTATGCAATCAATTCCAAGGGCTTCCAAAATTTCCGCTTCTACAAAATGTCCTATACGAACCTTTGCCATAACAGGTATGGTTACGCTACTTTGTATTTCCTTTATTATTTTAGGGTCACTCATTCTGGATACCCCACCGGCAACACGAATATCAGCAGGAACACGTTCCAAAGCCATTACAGCACATGCTCCGGCCTCTTCTGCTATCCTTGCTTGCTCAGGTGTGGTCACATCCATAATAACGCCACCTTTTAATTTTTGTATTTTCTCCCCAACAACCTCAAAGTGATATCTCATTCTCTTAACCTCCCACGCAATATAAATTTTTTCGACCCCCTTATTGTATCAAGCCTTATCCCATATTTCAAGTTTTTTATAAAGGGAAAGCTCCTCTAAAATAAGTCTTTTTATTTTTCAAAGTTTTCAATAGAAATTCAATAAAATGAATTTTTTTCATATTTTTCGCGAATTATATTGTAAAATGAATTTTTTATGTTACACCGTAATAAAAACCTATGAGGTAATTTTTATGAAAAATAGAGCCCACCTACCAAAACTAATAAAACTAATTACAGGGGTGCGCCGCTCCGGGAAATCTTTTTTGTTGATGCTGTTTCGTAAATTTCTTCTATCCAACGGCGTTTCTAAAAGTAATATTGCTTATTACAACTTTGAGGATTTGGATCACGCTCACCTTTTGGATGCTTTAAGCCTACACAACCACCTAAAGGAAAAATATTTCAATATAAAAAGTATTGGGGTTGTGGATGGAATACCGATTGTTCACATTGAGGACTTTTTATTGAATGGGTAACTTCTGGATTATTCACAGCTTGTTCCATAAATGCGTACTTGTCATGTCCTTCTTTCAAATTCCATTTATCAAGAACAACGTCAACTCCGCACCTTTCTATTGGATAGGTAATACCGTTATTTTGACGGTAAAAATATAGTTCATCCTCGCATGTTGGCATAAAAAAATAAACATCGTTCTTCAAGGTCGCTAAGCCGTTTCGTATCTTGTACGAATCAAGTTTGACACCTACATTCTCAATTTTCTTGATGATAGAATCAATCTCTTTTTCGCTCATGCGCCAAGGGTCATAACCATTAAAACACCCTTTTTTATATTCCGTGAAAGAATAGTCACTTAATGAGCGTTTTCCATTTAACAATGCGTAACGGATACTTCCATCATGACAAGATTTGTCTACAATAGTTATGCAAGTGTAACTTGTTACATTTTTGAATACTTGTGTTTCTCTAAAATCCAATATCGAAATAGCGAAACCGTTCTCTAATAAATACCGTCGCAAAGAACGCCCATTCACGCTTTGTATAAAGGTGTTTGGGGATATATAACCAAGTTTGCCTCGAGCAGACAAGAATTCTACGCCCAATTCGTAAAATGGAATATACAAATCGGCGTTTCCAGTTTTTGCAGTCTGCCATGAACTCATTTCATTGCGAACCTCGCTTGTGACATTTCTTGAACGCACATATGGCGGATTTCCGATGATAGCATCGAATCCATCTTCGGGATAAAGATTAAACTCATTGCCCCAATCCAAGCTCAAAGAACTGCCGACTTTTAAGTTAAGCACAGATTCAATTGTTTCGTTGCTTGCTACAACCAAAAGGTTAAATAACACTTTACATTTCTCTATGTTGTGTTCAACTATGTCAACACCAAAAATATACTTACTAAATATCTCGGAGTAGGATATTCCATGAACCCTTTTTATGAACTCAGCAGCAGACAACAAGAAAGAGCCACACCCGCAAGCGGGGTCGCATACTGTAGGAATATTATCAGTTTGCAATACCTTGCCAATAATGTAATCTTTTATTTCTGTGGGGGTATACACCATTCCATTTTCTTTTTTAATATCCTTTGGTAAGAGCAGCTCAAAAACCTCAACCAAAGCATATATCGAAAGAGAAACATCGGTTTCAGTAATAATGCTTGTAGCTTTTTTTGCTACAGCATAGTCCAAATCACCAAAATATTTTGTCAAAAAAGCAGATTTGTTTGTGTCGTAGCTGTTTACGCTTATGAATGCATATGCTACCGCTTTCTCCAATGCTTCAACAGAATCCGTTAACCTTGAGAGGCGGGCGACGAGTTTCTTTGCATCCATTATCAAACACCCCCCAACAAACTAACACGGCATACCGTTCTGCCCTCATTGTGAATGAGTTGGGTTTGTGCTTCATCAAGTTCGTACAAGATAAAACATATGTTGTCAAGTTCGCTCCACTTCTTTTCTAATGCGGAACGAACAATATCTCTGCTTGTTGGGGTGCTTGACGCAAAATTGTTTTGTAGTGTTGCAATTTCATCATGTAACAAGGCTAATTGCTCAATAATGCTTTTGTTCCCGACAATATTTTTTATCGGAAATGGAACGGGATACAGGAACTGCTTGTTAAGTTTGTAATACCCACCGCTTTGAGGATTTGCTGTTGCTTTTGCAAATACAGAAAATGCTGTAGAATTTATAATTGCAGTCAGTGCTTTCATTTCAGAATCATCGGCACCAACCACTTTAATAAACCATACATTTGCATTGTCCATATATAAACCTTCATCCAATGAGCAAGTGGCAATTGTGTCTTTTGCAGTCATTGGAATTATTATTTTTTTTTCAAGAAACGTGTCATGATTATGAACACGAGTGTAAGTGTGCCATAATTCATCATCGTTAAAATAATTTACGTTTGCTTTAATTATTTCTTCGTATTTAACCAAATATGCATAAGCAAGCGGAAATCTCCTTTTCATTTCGCTAATCTTAATAGGCGTTTTGTTTTCGCTCCCCTCGTAAGGGACTATTGCATATGCAGTGGGTTGCAAGTCCATAAAACAATGGAATAGTCTGTTGTATATAATTGGGCGAGTAGCAGCAAGCTCAATTTTCACATTTTCTCCAAATCCGTTATTTCCAGTAACAAATCCATTGCTAATAACATAATCAGTAAGATGATATACTTTTTTCCAAAGGACTTGTACGCCATCTTTAATATGCAAGTTTGGATAGTTACCAAATGCTCCGAAACGTTTACTTAATTCCGTTATTTGTTCTAATAATTTATATGACTCGAAAGCCCAAACATCACCATCTGACAACACGGAAGTCGGTATAAAGACTTGTTCTATAGTTTCATCGTTTTCCGTAATAACCTTTTCAAAATGTGTTTTAAGGTCAATAGGCTCATATGGTATAGACTCGTATAGAAAAGCATCATTTTTGTGGCTTGTTAAAATCATAATAGCCACATAGGTCATGCGCCCGGGGAATAGCTTATCTGTCTTGATGTCAATTACTTTGTTAATAGAGTGTCTATTCGAAAGCATTTGACGAATAGCTTTTCCATACGTTGTCTTAAAAAAGCGTTTTTGGACAATGAAACCAAGCCTGCCATTTCCATTCAAAAACGATAAGCAACGTTCAATAAAAATGATTGCTAAATCAGCTTTTCCCTCAAAAGAAATGAATTTTTCTTTGATATATTCATGCATACTTGGCGAAGCAAGTCTATAATGTTTTGTTTCTACATATGGAGGATTGCCAACGACAAAATCAAATCCTCCGTGATTACTAAAAACATCAGCGAATCCTGAATTAAATATATCAAGAGGTTTGACTGACTGCCACTTTTCAGGTGAAAGCGATATATCAATATCAACCAAAGTGTTACCAAGTTTTATGTTTGAATGAACATCTCGCAATATTTTACCACCAAAAACACCGATTTCTTCCAAAATCGACAAGTCGTTATCGTCTATTACTTTTAAGGCTAATGACATTTTTGACACTTCTATTGCGGCTTCATCTACATCAACACCATAAAGACAATTTTTGATAATTTCCCTTTTGGCATCAACGGTTAGATAAGTCTTATTATTATTTGTCACAAAATATGAGTTGGCATTTTCAAGCTCAGACATATAGCTGTGAATTTCTATAAGTCGTTGCGAAATAAGCTCGAAACACACAACGAGAAACGCCCCCGAACCGCAAGCAGGGTCAATGTTCTTACCGAGATTGATACAATTCCAAGCGGCGGTTCTCGCTCTCCGTCTGGTCGGTGGAGTGGCGAAAACCGCTGAATATAAGGGCTTTCGCAGTTCATGCCGTGACTGCGAGAGCCTTTTTTGTTGTCTTGATTTTTCGGTCGAGCGGTTCGCTCGCTTTGCTTCGATTGTTGCCGTCACGATTTTTGCACACCCCCTTTGGCTGGATTGAGGAAAACTTAAAAGGTATAGGAAAAATTAAAAGGTTTGATTTTTGGCTTAGTAGAGTTTTTTCAACTCGTTTAATGTTATCGTCAGACCGACATCATCAAGTCGACTTTTCCTGTCTTCGTAAAGTTCGTCTAAAATAAAATTACGTTCCTCCGCGCTACCGTAATGAAGGCAGTTATGGCAATTGCTACATAACGAAACAATGTTAGCCGTCACATCAAGGGATTTAGTGTAGTTCTTTTGGTAGCTCCTCGGGATTAAGTGGTGAGCTTCAGTATATCTATCCTTGCCATTTTTTCTTGTAAACGATTCGTGGTTTTCGTCAGCTTCGCAAGTAAAGGCGGCATCGATAATCGCTCTGCGTGATTTTGCTGGATCGATTTTATAAACTTGCCCATAAGAGGTAGAAATTTGCTCCGGCACATCTTCCGGCACATCTGAAAAGTTCGGCACTTTTTTAAACGAGCGATTGATTTCATTCTTTTGGCTGTGTTCGTACAATTCCTCCGCTGGTTCGCTCTGTTCTTCGCCTTTTTCGGGTCTTCCGTATTTGCCATATAACTCATGCCCAAACTCTATCGCTGTCATTTTTGCAAATCTCGGATTTGCCTGTTTGTATGCAATTAGCTTTTCACGCAGGTCAACAAGGTCACCATTCTCGTTGTGCGGAATGGATAGCTTGTTCAAGAAATGGCATAAATGCTCCTTGGAAAAGATGTTTAAATACCTATGTGGAAAATAAAGCGATAGGATTTTACCCTTGAACATCGGGCTTATTTTGCTTTTCTTTATGGATTCGATGTCCTCGGATTCGCCAGCATCGTATATTTCAATTAGAGCAGCACGGATTGTTTCAAACGATTCGTTTGTCCAGTTATTCCATCTCCGCTTATAGGTCGGGTCAGACTTTTCCTCCCCAAAATAAGTCCCGAATTTGAATGATGTTCCGCCTTGCATACTTCCCAAACCACGTAGTTTTGTTTCCACCCAATAACAAAAACTCTCTTTCGACAGAGCGTTATCCTGCTTGTTTAAGGAGTATTCGTTAATCGTCATTGTCTCTAACTTTTGACGATTGAAACGCTTTGTGAACTCCTTTCGGAGCGATTCAAGGTCTATTATATTTTTGTCCATAGTATCCGCCCTCGCTTTCGTTTTAATCCACCACCCGTGCAATATCACCGCCGCATTTTTTACACTTGCCCTTAAGCAGGACAAAGCCGTCATCGGTGAGTGTTATATCATAATCGACAATGGTAGTGACAAAGCACTCACCGCAGAACACGTTGTCGATTATTCTCTTTTGAAAATCTTTCGGAAACTCACTCCATTTTTGCATCGCTTCCATGTTTAAGATTTTCGCCATAATATCAGCCTTTCTCAATTCTCGCAGAGGTCTGCGAGTTTTAATCCTCTACATCATCGTTGTCTTGGTTATACTACCACTAACAAGGCTGTAATCAGGTCGTGAGTGACGAGACTCTATTTCCTTTAATCTAATTTTTTCTCTTGTTCCTAAAACTTTCTCTTGAAGTATTTGATTAGCATCAAGCACATTCCAGCCGAAAATTTCAAGCATTTTATTTATCCATCCACGAACCGTTTCTTCGCTAACATCATTCCGATTAGCTGATTTTATGAAGTTGTCATATTCGATTATAAGTTGCTGCAATCTTTGTTTTGCATCAATCATAATACTCATTATTTCATTCCCCTTAACAAATGGTTGTTGTTCGAAATTCACCTCTTACACCCGTTCAAAAGCTCCTCAATATTCGCAATCATAACTCACTCGACATTATGCTTATGCTTCGATGTCCTACCTTCTTTTGTTCTGCCGTCTATTGGCTTAGGCGTACCAGTTGGAATTACCCACATATGACCAAGCCTTTGTGCATTTTCAACTTTTCCAATTTCACACAAGGCTTGTACTCGTCTGATTTTAATACCCCATAAGTTGGCAGCCTCTTGAGTAGTCATGTATTCCAATATGTCCTGCTATACTAAATTTGTAACACCTTTGAATAGTTTGATATAATCAAATCTATCAAAGGAGAAAATAAAAATGTCAAACAAACGTTATGAGCCTGAAATTAAGGAAAAAGTAATACGCC
>Ga0136643_10000403_pt1 | contig 48152 bp, 21 predicted proteins | sample TergutLab28metaG_FD_96883 | JGI IMG/M metagenome (GOLD analysis project Ga0136643, IMG submission 96883) | Labiotermes labralis P1 segment gut microbial communities from Petit-Saut dam, French Guiana - Lab288 P1 (version 3) (version 3) | ecosystem: Host-associated > Arthropoda: Insects >... | reverse complement strand
GAAAAATGATCTCCTGATGATGAGCTTCCCGAAAGCTCGAAACATGTAGAGAATGAATGATGACTACCCATGAAAATAAAGGATAGTCCACAAGTGACATCGTGTTGGTTATTTTTTGAAACAATTACAAAGATGCATGGAACAATGAATGTAAAACTTCGCACACTCTCCCAGTGTGCGACATCAGCCTAGGCTCATTAACATTACCTGTAGCTGCTACAAGGCCAAACCTATAGTACAAGAAATCAAATAACTGCAAAAATTGAGTTGTAATTGACAGTTCTTTTACCTTCCCTGTTATATGGTACAGCATGTCACAATGGACTGTAAACACCAAAGTTTAGGCCATGACTTGCTTGCTCCCCATCCTCTCCAAGTCATTATTCACCAGTCACCTATCAATAAATGCTACACATTCTATGCTAGTGATAGGGTCATCATATAAACCACTTCCTCTGCCCACATTTATAAAAAAATGTAGTTGTGGAACGGTGACACAAGCGTGGCAGGCTGAGGCCAGATAAATGAAAAACAATGGACATATCTATCCAACAGATTTTAAAGAAAGGGCACTAAACTAAGCGGCATAACTGAATAACTGCATGAAAATATACTACAGATACAAAGGGGGAAGACAATTTGCTGAAAAAATAATATTTAGATTATATTCATTACTTTACATTTGCTCCACCAATATTGAAGACTCATCCTGTACTGATAGGTATAAATTGTGATTTAAACAAAATGGCCTGTATAACAAGTGACACACACACTGGTGGTAGAGACTCCCTCTTGTGCACAATGGTACAGTGCAGTTGTCTGTGTTACTCCTTCACAGATGATGGATATAAATCAGTGATTTGCTTCACAGATTTCCAAGCTGATGGCTATAGCCTAAGAGATCACAAATGTTGCTTAACCACACAACAGCACATGCTGGAAATGACCCTGTTGTTACACATGCATTCCTAGGATCCCCATAAAGTTTCTGTTCACACGATGGCATTCTTTCTAACAAACACACTACACTTTCTTTCAACACCAGTCCTCTAAAGGATTTGAGAATGTTCAATCCTAGCAAATTTCATTCACATTCTCTTCAGTGAGCACTTTACATTTCTATGCTTTTCTTTCTCCTGTCCAGTAATAATGAAATCAGTCAGCACCAGATTAGAATATCCCCTCAATAAAAGAAGAACAGAAAGCATTTCCACCATCTGTTGTCATATGGCAAAGTTTCAATTGTAATTTGTCAGGCCATGGATTCACTTCATATTCTTGGCTGAATGAGGCCAAGTCCCATGGATCTAACCCTTCAAACCTCCCTTGATCTGTTATTTTCATCCCCCAGTATATTTCTCTATATTCCTCTCCAATTGTACAGCCATTTTTTAAAAGAATTATGGTATTAATCACCATGTAATGACCCTTGCCAGCAACAACTGATTACGGCTGGTTGGATGGGTTACAAAAAGCACAGGGGGGTGAAGGGGAACAGAACAGTAAGCATACAGTCAGAAGCTGCAGTCATCACCACCACCGTCCATGAGATTTCTTCTGTGTCCATAGTATACAGAAGAGAAAAGGGTCCAACTGTTTCACCACAGCAACTTGAGAACTTTGGGAAAGACGCAGAGTGACTGCACTGTAGGCAACCATGCGCCACATGCTTTGCAGTTAATTTAAAAACTGCAAAATACATAGTTCAGAAATAACAAATTTTGAACACTGTGTGCAGGACTGCTATATGTAGCTCTGCATTCTCAAATTTCTTTCTACTACTGTGTGTCATATTCTCTAACCTACTTTTCTCATCTCGATCTTGGTCTTCCTCTTGGGCCTTCTGCATTCAGTTTCATGTTCACAACTTTTTTTTTTTTATTCTACCTTCGTTTTTTCTTAAAACATATCAATTCAATTTGAGTTGTTTCATTTTAGCCTATTTCATCTTCAAATTCCTTCAAACTTTTCGTCCTATTAAGTTAACTGTAGTTCTCCACTCTGAGCTGCATAACAGTGTAATAAATTCCTTCCATCATAGTTCAAAAAGAGGGAGGAATGGGTATGGAATCATGGCAGCTTGTTAACTTGCCAAGGAATGGATAATTCTGAATACAGTAATTATCACAACAAATTCTTCTTAAATTTTTTTTATGCCTTTATAATCAAGACTGAAAAATACATGCATACTTCCGTAAAGATGATTCACATAAACTCACAAAATTCTACATTAGTTTGTATATAATTATAATAATCCTAATTTATTTATGCATAACTATATAGACTTTTAAATATCTGAATGCACTTCTGATCATTTAATAAATCAAGTAGGGAATAAAAGTAATGAAAAATGCACTGGATGAAGCAGTCTTGAAAGGGCGTGTCAAGTGATACGTACATAAATTGGCATCAATCTACTTGCTGAACACAAATGGGACATACAAATAATATGACAATTTACAAGGCACATCCTGGCAGTATGCAGCAGCATATGAACACAATAGTCATCGTCCCAGCACTTGGTAACACTGCGATGACTAGTCCAATATAACATCAACAACTTTGGAACTGAAGCTGCTGGATCAGTGAGCGAATCAATAAGTGAAGAGTGACCCAAATGCATGATTTCATGAGGATGCACAATACATTACAGTGGCAGTAAGAATAGGCTTCATTACCACCAATACTAAGTAGTGTCACAAACTGTGATAAATGTACAGTCTTACTAATAAAACACATTTTTTACTTGTTCAACAAGCAGGTCAAAAGTACCTAGACATGAACAATTTGCCATAATTATGGATCACTACATACCTTGGAGAACATCAAAGAGCTGCCATCTTTCGCTTCTCTCTCTTCTGTTTCTTTGACCTTCTCCCTCTCACCATCCTTTCATCATCACTACTCATTGCCAAGTTTCCTGTTGAGACAGATGTTGCCAAAGACCCTGAATCCGACTCACTTTCAGCTTCAGCTACATTGCCAAAAGTCCTGACATTCCTGTGTGATCCTGAAAATGAAGTGTTGCAAAATGGAGGTTGGGCGGAAACTGAATGTCCAGCAGCTGCTGTGTTAATGTAACTATTACGCTGACGAGACTTGGCAAACACAGACATTAGGAGGTCTGTCTTTGTTGAGCGCCTTGAACTGCCTTTGGACGGCTGTTTTGCTGTCTTTGCTCGCTTTCTGCACTGTCTGTCCTCTACTAGAACACCTGAAAAACATGGCACCACATGTCGCTTCTTGATACCCCTGCCCTCTTCGGTTTGATGCTCTGAATTCACGTATTTTTCTCCCTCCATATGGTTGTTGAGCCTCTGATCGAGGGCCATCCTGTAAGTGTCATGTGGCTCTGCCACTGTCTCTGTGTCGGAGGTGTCATCTCCACTGTCCACAATGATACGTTGCCACCGTTTCTTTTTACCACTTTCACACTTTCTATTTGAATGACTGTGCTTTAATCGTGTCTTGTGACTTGAGTTTTGTTCTGGCAGCTTCAGTGATTGGAGAAGCTTCCTTTTAGGGTTTTCCAAAGTATGCTGTTCAACAGAAGTGCATTCTTCTACTTTCTGTTCTGACAGAGGTTGTGGGTCTCTCAGAACACTGTCCCATTCTGCCATTCTGCTCTCTTCCAAATCACTGCATGGTCCAGTGTCAGCCCCACTGTCCTGTGATCCAACTTTCCCAACAGGTGTTCTAAGCCTAAGCTCTGATGGACGTTGAACCTGATCCACTTCATCCTGAAATTCATAAATGTCATAGGAGAATGGAATAGCAGCATTGAGAGACATGGCTGGTACCTTCCGCCTCTCTTCTTCAGGACACTGTTTGGACTGGCTAATGGCCTCAAACTTAGCAGTACTTGATATATACTTCTTCTTTTTCTCTGCCAATGAAGCAAAACGATTTGTGGATGGAGGAGTCTTCCGGACCAATGGGAATCGAAACCTGTCATCGGAATTCAGCCCCTTTGACTTCTTACGTGACGCTCCACTCCAAAGTGCAGCACCAATGGTGCCTGGAAGACCATTACGTATCCTTTTGTCTCGTGCATTCAGAGCCCTCAATGCTGCTACAGCCTTCGCTTTGATCGAATCCTCATCATTCACACTGCACAAATTCTCTGGTCTCAGCTGTGAAGCCTCAGACTTCATGCCATTTCTCCACTGAGTCAAACGGCCTTGATCCCGCACTCTTCCCACATCTGTTGACCTTGTAACCGCTGTTACTCTCTCTTGTTCTTCTTTCCCATTGTTGCCAGTAGTTCCTGCAGTTTGGTACGTCCCCTGTACTCTGGCCACACTGCAGCCTTCACCTTTCAAATTTGAAACATCCTTCACACTTGAAAAAATTTGTTGTGTCACCAGTGACGTCTCACTACTCACAGTACTGGCAGTAATCAACTGTGAACTGCAAGGCTCATTGTCCCCTGGTCTTGGTTCAGATCTGAAATTTGACATTCTGATGCTCAGGGGCATACTGTCAGTGTCAACCTCTGATACTGTGCTTTCACTGCTTGTGAGGGGGGATGATAGCCTGGTCATCTCCAAAGGGCTGTCAGTGCTTAACCGACGAAGATGTCCACGGTGAGCTCTGGCTATATGGCGATTCCTATTGCTCTCACTAGAAAACCTGTGAAACATGACAACAAATACATGAGACCCACCAAACTGTTGTTTTTTTTACTACAGCATACTCATGTTTGCCTGCAACTGTTTATAAATAATGAATAAAGAACAGAAACAAGAACAATACTACAATTACGTTAGATACTCCATTTCTGGAGATAAAGATGTGTAGCCAGCATAAAACGTGTGTCCTGTTGTTCTCTACATTTGTTCCAACAATTTCTACTTGATGCAAGTGCATCTGGTGCCTGTGTAAACACTTTTAAGAAAATTGAAACAGATAGGTATCTGTCTGCATTTATCTCTACTACATAATACTTGGAACAGCAGTTCTGGTAACTTAAAGAGGTAAATTGACACTGCTGAAATTTAAGCAGGCACTTCTATGGTTCAGGAATTATGAAAAGTGTCAATTTCACTGTCCAATCTTAGTAAATGTTGGAATGTGTCATCAATTTTCAGCACAACCACAAGTTAAGGTTTCCACTGTGGTCATTATGAATATTCCCATGTTCTGGAACATGATACCGCATAGCCTGGTGGATGTACACCAATATTTCAAAGGCAGTTGGTTCCTCTGAGGTGTCAGAACACATCTGCCAGACTACAAGGCATCACATCCCCGCAGACAGTAATTCCCCCACTACCAAATGTCATAAAAAAACTGTCAGAGGTTGTCTGGTTTTCACATGCAGAATGACATGGCAAAGCTGATAGGCACATTTCTGTAGCCTACTTGTTGTGAACATACCTAAAGGGCAGGCATTACTCTTGCAGTGAATCTCACGGAAAATTTTTCTGTTGATTCACTCATTACAATTTACAACTTAACAACTTTCCACACAATTTTGAAGACTTTCCAGTCTCTGAAATCAATGCAATATGTATTTAAAGCCCTAATCTTAATTCTGCCTCACCTTTCATCACAGTCAACACAGCCAAATGGTAGCTCATCAGCAGGTCCACTGCTATGACGCCGATTTGTCACCTTGAGTCCACGACCTAATAACCTGGCTATGGGCTGTGTAAGTAAAGGGCTGCTACGACTGTCACCAGGTGATCCAGCAGAAGGACTGTTGCATACAAACAAAATATACAAGTACGAACATAAGAGAAATGTTCTGGGTACCACAGGTATGATTCTGTGTTTCCATCCACCAATAAAGTGTGCTACACTTACAGAAATGTAATTCTATCTATGAAGCTGTTCCATTATTTTAAAAAACAGCCAGGCTATGTGACTGTGCAAGCTTCATACACCTTAGTATGAATGTGCTAAAAATACAGTTACAGGATTTCAGATATAAATTAATACAGTTCAGTGATGTAAAGCTATACGGAGGTGTGTCATAAGAAGCCACATTGCATTCCACATATACCTGTCAAATTCAATGTTACTGGGATGTATAAATTTTCCCTGAAGTGCTACATTTAATATTAGGTTGGTAGAACAGAAGGAAATTATGAGAAGGCAAATAAACAGCTTGGAAGCAGCATATAGGAAATAAGTACAGAATTTGGTAGGAAAACCTCTTGAAAAGTTACAACTAGATGGAAAGTGAATAAAGCTAGATTACAGTCATACAGAACAGTGACCTTTGGTAATGGCAACAGACCTCTGGTAATGGCAATAGTGCTGCTATTAAGGGTCTACATCCTGTGCATATTATTTTGGATAAACAAATGAAGTTTAATCTATTTGTGAAAATACGCATCCAAGAGTACTATTCTTGTACATAAATTATTCTCTGGTTCGCTGAAATCCTCCGGTAACATTTGATACTATGTTAAACAGAGATACTGCCTTTAAGTCATAAAACAAGTGGTATTCATAGAAGTCACTAAAGCCGAAGAAAATATGAGTAGCATTCACAAAGTCAATGAATGAGTCAATAGACACATATTGGACCCGTTTTAAATCAAACAGTGATTCTATATGTCAATCTTCATGTACAGTACTATTAATTTTTTAATAACCAAAGAATACCACAGCAATGTGGAAGTACTCAGAAACCCTGTACTCGAACACTAGACTGGCATCAGCTTGACAATTTGACTTACATGCACACTGAAAGGTCAAGCAGCTGACTCAACAGTGTGAAATACCTTCTACTAGTAGCTTTATCTAAGATCTAAGATGCTCATATTGGATAATATTAAGATTACACAGTGTTCTGAGAAGTGATAACGTGCAGTTTGGTGAACAAGTAACCAAGTTTTGAAAAAACAACAACATCCTTTGTACAAAACTACATGGTTGGGTGGTTTCAAGGGGTTAATAGCCTGCATACCTCGCTGTACATTTCTATTCGCTTATACTTTCAATCCACAACACATACTGCAGCTTATGCAAGTAGACAGAGTAAATTTCAGTTACATTTAATTCTCATATTATCTAAGATCTCATAATTTCCAGTTGTGGTGCAAGATATATTTAATTTGTTCAAATTTTGCCACAAGAATTTTGTTGTTTAGTCCACAAAGAAAAAGGAAACTTAAAAGTTATGACACTGCACAATGTTGCTACAACCTACAGGAGAGGCACCATTCTCACTCACACGATTCACTATACTGAGTGTATAATAAAATCAATTATACGTCAGCACTATCTATTTATTTATACATAAGGCTTATGTATAAATAGATAGTACTGATGTATAATTGATCTTATACATTCATTCTAGCACTTCATGATGTCTTCTTTCAAGTTCGTCACTATACTGAGGCCATGGAGAGAAGTCCCATACACTGCTACCCTGTGCATTTCCCTCAAACTGTTATGCTTCCACTACCAGCGTATATTCCCCTTTCGTCATTTAGTTATTCTGTTCCCAAGAGTGTTGGTAGTAAAAACCACATAATAGCTTTCAGTGCTGCCAAGCTGTTTGGATTTTTTGACACAGACAAATGGGACTGCAAAGGAACACAACAGGCAAGTAGGTGGACACCTCAACTTACATCATTTCCACCAACCACTGGACTTTTTCTGTTGTCTAGTTTCAGCTATGAATTTCCCAGACATTAAAGGTGCAATCTTTAGACCAAGTACTGTACAGTAGATCAAGGTGGCAACCAAGTACCACTAAGAAAAAATTTACATCAATTCTCACATTTCATAATTTTCACTGTAAAACTAATGTTAGGGTGACAAAATCAAGGAGGCTGAGATGAAGAGGGCATATAGCACACATGTGACAGATGAGAAATGCACAAAAACTTGGTAAAAAACATGAATGACAGAAACCACCTGGAAGACCTAAGTGTAAATAGGAAAATAATATTAAAACTGGATTTAAAAATAGAATGGTAAAGTGCAGGGTGCAGTGATTGGCTCTTGCAAACATGGTAATAAACGTTTTGGATGCTGTACAACATAAGCAACTATCAGATTCTTTAGGCAGACTATGCTCCAGGAAGATAGTCAGATACCAGGTCAGCATCCCCAGACATTTGAGCACATATTCTTACCTTGGAACCTGAGTAGCTTGGGGAGAAGGCTGGGATCGATTCTTGCCCAGAAAGTTGTTAAGGGCCCGTGTCAGGAGGCCCCCCAGAGCTGAGGTCATATGACTACGCAGTCCCTCATCTCCACCACCACCACCACCAGTACTGTGGTTACTGCCACCCATCCTAAAATAATGTCAAGCAGTATGTTATGACAAGGTACTTTTATCAGTGACACGCATTAGGGAATGCACCGACACTCACCCATCAGGACGCCTGCCTCCGGAGTTCTGACGTTCTACATGAGCTACTGCAACATGGTCAGAAAGTCCCTGTTCATCAGGAAGAAGTTCCTTGCATACCAGGCAAACATGACGGGTTTGCTCCTCACTCCCATCAGATGCTGAGCTAGGAACAATGCGTGGCCGTTCTGAAAGACACGACAAGCTTGCATTTCTATACATACAAGCAGGGAGCAGAACTGAATCACTTACACTGTCCAGTGCTGTCAGATAGATTGATAAAATTATACAGCACTACTTCAGTAAGTTAAATATCCCTTCAATGGCAGACCCTTATTATCAGATATGGATTTCAGCATAATACAAATTCGAATGCACTATTATCATAAAAATCTTTACCTTTACCTTTTACTATCCTCAAAGGACTGAACAAACACACAAAATTTCTGTTGGGACAACATTTGATCCTGGTACCTTCTGAATGTGAAGGAGTTCTCCCACTTGACCATGATATTCAGTTTCTAACTCCATATGCATCGTATATAAAGGAACTAACACAGAAAATACATATCCCAATAAATGCAAAAAGATTAACCGGTGGCATAAAGCGAAGGCCAGAAAAAAAAATTGTCAATGAAGCGCAGTAACAATTTCAAAGTTTGCAACCATATGACATGAAATGCCACACCAACATTAAATGACAACATTTTATAAACAAGAACTGTTATACACTTACATCTCAACAACAAAGCCACATTATTTTGGAAGAAAAGTAAAGCAAGCAAAAAACATTATGTTTGTTATACAATGCCTCTGGAAAGCAAAGGGAAGAGGATTCACTACATAACGATTAACAATCAAGCACAACAAAAAAAGCAACGGAAACCGTCAGTTCCTCAGGTTGACTAATTACATGGTGTTGGGTCTTTATTGTATTAAAAGCTGACAATGGACCCTAACCTGAGTCAGTTCTTTATAATAATTTTATGGTTACACTTTTATCTATACCTATGTCACATGAGTATTGTCTTTGATATTTTGAAAGCAAAATGTTCTATGCATATACCTCCTGTGTTACACATCCAATCTACACCATAAAAGGTGAAGTTGCCCCTGTCCATACCTTGAAAGCAGAAGTGAAAGCATAGCTCAATCGATTTTTAACCTTATGCTAGATGGAGTTAAACAGTAAATTTCAAGCCCCAGTCACTTTACCTCTGAGGAAATAACCCTGTATCCACTGTGGTGCCTCCCCCCCATACAGCTCCCCACTAGGTTGTAGACAGGAAAGATTCAATGCTGAATAAAGCCTGCTGGCATCAGGATGAGGTTTTCACCATTCTGAATATTACCATTACAGTCTTCTGGAATGTGAAGCCATGTAAGCTGGTTAATGTTTAGCAACAATGTGGAGGTGCCTTCTGCCTCCATCCTAAGTGTCTACCAGATTACACTGTGTCACATCCCAGATAACTAGCTAACTCTGTGAAGAAGAGCCTGTCCTGAGAAGTTAATAGTTCCTTAGGTAATCATGTAATCAACTCCGAGGACTGACATTTTAGTACAATATTTCATGAACATCATTCAATATTCAACAACTTCGCGTAGGTGAACACAGAGAGCGTGCACTGTGAATTGTGTTGCCAACTCAAACACACGGTGAACACAGACACTTTACTAAAGTGAAGTGCCATCCAAAACAAAACATATGAGGTCTGGATATTAATTGGCATTCACTAGCAGCAACATGAGCTGATGGACAGTTGCAGTAGCTTTAAAGGCTAGAAATTAGAGAGGTAAGATTTTATGGATAACAGGTGTGAAGTGAATCTGTGTGACACATACTGATTGCCTGGGTGCGGTGGCGAGTGGAACTGTTGTGAGCTGCTGCAAGGTGTGCTCTGAGAGCAGTGAGCCCCAGGAACCTACGGCTACACACAGGACACACCATGTCTTTGCTCTCATACCGAGCTAGCTGAATATCTTGAGTCCGTAGACCACCACGGCTGGAGAATGCACGGGTTGTCACAGCTGCCTGTGCCTGCACATGCAATGTCAACATGTCAAAATGTATCTGGCTGCCTATACCTTACAAATCAAGGCCCAGAAAAAATGTTAAGCATATAATGCAGACTGTCAGCATATCTTACTAATTTTTTGTGAGTTTTCGGGAAAAATTAACAACACACATATATAAAGTTTTGAAAATTGCTGAATAAATTTCCATGGAGCTTAATACTGTGTTGTTTCGGTACAAAATACCACAAATTTCAGTTCTGGTTAAAATCATACAACAATGACAGGAACTCTACATGACCACTCTGGGTTCGAATCCCAGTAAGCCTTTCAACCAAAGTTGTTAATTGTGTTGTTCTATGTATTGTTTGTGTGTAAATGTATTTTTGTATCCACCTTCAGCACAATTACTAATTACTCTTTGAGGCAAGAAGAGCTTTGAACAAAAGTTGTACAGAAAAATGAAACATATATTATGCTGCATACATTTTTCCACATGCTTTTTACTTTGGAAAATAATGAAACACAAATGTACCAAGGTACCAGAATTGTGAAGATATGTAGAAATTAATTTCTTCTATACTAGACAGACTAATTATTATGTTACTTAAGAATAATGTTTCAAGTGCACTGATAATACAGTGTTGAGTGTTTGCCATAAACGAATATAGTGAGAAAGAAACACTCAAGCACAATTGTCTAAAACACTTTGCAAGGTATAACTCAAGTTTTCACGCTTTGATTATCATGTCTATGGTTAAACTGCAATTATTACTTGCTGCTGCTTTTCAAAATTTCCTGCTTCTCTCCCATAATGGATACTAAACCAAATACTCTACCATTCTGAAATTTTAGTTCCTGTTTCCATCAAAAGACTGCCCTTTAAAGACGTAAATTAAGCAGGAACACTCAGTGCACCATTAACCCTATGGTATTATAAATTTTGGTGAAATTCACAAACTAAAAACCAACTAAGATTCCCGGTTTACTCCTCATATCACTATGGGGCAAAACAAGGGAGAAAATGATTGACATTTACATAGCTAGAGATGTCTCCTCTACTTGCAAAAAGTCATATCCAAAGTGAAGTCTATGAATGGGGACACCCTTTTGCAAAGGATTAACAAAACGCTGGCAATTCCAGCTGGAATTTCGACCAAGTGTTTTCCAAATGTAGATCACCCATACTATATCACTAGGCTGACATTCAGATCAGTGATTTCCAGTCTTAATGATTCGGGAATCATGAAGTGCTTCAGGTTTACCCACAGCGAATAGATTCTCATAGTGTACAATACACATAATGAGATTTGAGTCTCTCAGAGTAGTAACTGAGTGGGATAACACCTGGAATGTGATGCTATGCAGTTGGTAGGAATGTACTGACATTTTGGATGTCCAGTGGTGAACATCTGCCACACTACATGACATCATATCCCACAAGACAGTATTATTAATATGGAAAAGTCTCAAAATATAATTATTATACACCTAAACTCATACACACTGATAAGACATCACTATCATCATCTACAACTGACACTATTAAATATGCTTGAGGACATATGCAATAATGTGTGATAATGGCCATCCCTGGTACTATGACATTGTAATAAAGCAGAAATAAAAAGTCACCAGAATTAACTTATCTAGTAACGTTGGAGTACAGACAGAGGGGAGAGGGTGGAAGGGAGACAAAGAGGGAGAAAGAAAAGAAGGAAGGAAGGAAGGAGGGAGGGAGGAAGGGAAGGAAGGAGGGAAGAAGGAAAGAAGGAAGGAAGGAAGGAAGGAAAGAAGAGTGAAGGAAAGGAGGAAGAAAAAAAGAAGTAATTTGAAACACCAATTACTTGGCTCATAAAAGGTAATGGGAAATAAAAACAAGCTACTGGTATTAAAAATACCTATTTCAGGAGCTGTGACAATCTATAATCACTTTGAAAACATTAACACAGAAGATATAAAAAATCCAAACTTAGCAGATTGTATGCATGGTACCATTGCAATTGAAGACACTGCATTCCCATCCTCTTCCCTCCTGGTCTTCTCCCCTGTGGTGCCTTCAACCAGGTTTACAACTTTACTGGCCACTGTGGTAGTTGGGGTACTGGAGGTGGACATGGAGGCAACAGTGGGTGTGGCACTGTCAGACTTCTGGTTGTCTAGGTCCATGATGTCAGCATTTTCCAGGGGCCAACTTCCTTCTCCCAGCTGCTGCAGCATTGCCATTTCTTCATCTGTTGCTCCCATGGCTTGCTGCAACTCCTGTAGGCCACCAGCTGGCTCTACATCTGCAGTACCAGATTGAAGCAGGTCCACATACGGCTGATATCCAGCAGCAGCTGGCAAACCGTGTGCAGAACGCTCATTGTCCAGAATCTTAATGAAATGAAGTCAAAGCAATGCCAGGTAAAAATACAGGAAAACACAAAGCAATTAATATAATTTACATTACTGGATGCAAAAATATTTCAAACTACCACAAAATGACATGTAACAGTCTTAGCAATGTTTCCTCATGTTACTTAATAATTTGTTGAGCAAGAGTGCCTGATAAAAAGGTGGGAAAAATAAAATTAGAAGAAGAATACATTTGGGAAAGTCATGTCACAATGCTATTCATACATTACAGTCACCCAACTGTTTTCCAAAACATTCAAGATGAAACTATTTTGCCAATTTCTTCCAAGAACAGGAAAACATAGTGAGCTAAAAGTCACACTGAGAATATTCAGAGAGTCCCAGTACATTAATACAAATATATTTTTCATATCTTAATGTCTTCCATTAGCATATGAGTAGTAATGGATTTCTGATACATTAGTTACAACAAGAGAGGTTGGTCACCATACATGCCACACGTCATGTAGGCCATAATACTAAGAATGAAGCAGTTTTATGTTTTGTACTACAGGCCCAACCTGTGTAACCGACTTCTTAACACGTAACCAACAAAAAACATAATCCACATAACAATGCATTCTCCAAGAGTGAATTCATATTACTATTTGATGACAGCCAGCATCTGTATCCTTCTCTGCTGCAAGTACCTAAGTTACAAGTGTCTGAAAACATATTACACCAAAAAATACTTTAGGTAAAGTAAGTATGATGATACAGACACTAGTATACTTGATTTGTGACAGAAGGGTTATGATACATAAAATAATGCCACTGGTATAGGGGTGGATGGGGGAACATACAGAAATGTGATGCGAAGTGGTAAAAGTAACATTAACATGTATCTTAGAGGAACAGGTAGGCTGTGAGAATGGAAAGTCAATGGGAATGGTTTATGACTGTGTCCAATGTTGTGCTTTGGTATCAGCAGTTTTGAAACTCTAGCTTAACTAGAGACAGTTAACCAACATCACTGCCACTGTAGGTGAAAGTGCATGATGGCAGGAATACGGGTTTCACTCGCTTTCAAACATTTATGGCACAGCAGTTACTGTATGTATCAAATGTTTCAGCATTCTAAATATATTCTACATTGTGCTACACTGTATTTATGTGATCCACACAAATCGCAGAACAAAGAGAGTTATTATTTCCTTAAACAGAACTAAACGGCTGATCCTTGTATTGCATTCAAGACTGTTTACTGTAAGGAAGAAACTTAACTGTTGTATATTAGAGGAATTTCAAGCTTAAAAGTGTTAATGACACTAGAAAGTTAGTATACAGTATTTCATATATATGTGTGTGTGTATACAGTACATGAAAATGATTACAGATGGGGAACAGAGTCAAATGAAGTAGTTATGACCGTACGGTAGGGCATGTGCCTGGTAAGAGGCCACACTTTATAAGGTATGCCTGGCAAAAGGTTATGACCTTAAGGAAGCACATGTGCCTGGAAGGACTAACAAGTGGTTACAATCTTCTGGTAGGACCAGCAGTGGTAGACTGACTGGAATCACCCTGCAGGAGTTCATTATCTCCATCTTACAATTACAATATATCCATAAATTACAGAAAAAATGGTAACTTAAAACATAATTTTAATAAACAATGATGTCAAAAAATGTTTACCTGGTTAACAGAATCCAGTATGGAGCCCAAGCTTGTAGAATTGGATTGGAAGAATGTGCCATCATCCTGATTGGTGACTGCATTCCAATTCATGCTGGAGTTAACCTCTCTACCCCAAGCCATTTCTTGTGGCCACTGACCCGTGTACAGCCACTGGTTGTTATCCATCTGACCTTCAAACCAGCCTGCTTGCTTCTGCACCTCACCTGATGTTGGCCAATTAACTCCATTCTGATGTATTTCCCTTTCTTTCCCCACCCAATCAGTTGTGACATTTTCTTGATGCTCTGTACACACAGCAGGTTGATCAAAGAACACACCAGCATCATTGCTAGATGTTGCTACAATCTCATTTATAGCCCCCACAGCTGGTAATGTCTGAACTTGATTTGTTCCCTGCTGAACTCCATCTACTGCCAAATTCTGTATTGGACGGCCAAGCTCTGAGATGTGCCCATTATCTGAATGTGATGCAGGTTTACTGACATATGTACTAGACTCACTGGCTTCTCTTTCTGGTGAATTTGTGCTCTGAATACATGTTGAGAACTGTTCAACTTCCATATTTTGCATCAACGTATATGTCCGTTCAGGTTCTGCAACACAAAGTTCTTCACTTTCTACATTATGACCTACAGAACATTGTTCTTCATACACTGTATTTTCACTTACAACCAAACAAGAATTTCCAGCACCTATGTTTTCAGCTACAGAATGATGGTCAGCATCCAGGTTTAGAACATCAGAAGAACAAGGATGTTCAGCTCTGACACTCTGAACTGCAGAGGAGCAAGAGTTTTCAAATTCTGTGTTCTGAACAGAAGAACAAAGCTGTTTAATTTCCACACTAGGAGTTGAACAACTAGATTCTTGTTCAGTTTCCAGACTCTGATTAACAGACAGTGATGACTCAATTGCTACATTTGGATTGTGAGAATTAATTAGTTCAGTTTCAAGAATCTGCTCAACTGGAGACTTCTCTTCAGATTCTGTATTATGGAAAGGGCGAGGGGGCCAATGCCCATGTTCTGTGTTTTGCACATCTGTAGGGACTGATGACTGATCCTTCTCAGACATCCTCTTGTGCGTAAGTGATAATTTGTGTTTCATCAAATTGTAATTAGTGGAGTAAGGCTTATTGCACAATGTGCAGAAAAACACTGATCCCACACTGCTCTTCCGCTTTTGTTTTGGTTTGCTACTGTTGCAAACTTGCACATTCTCATTACCGGCTGCTTGTTCCTGACTCTCTGGCTGTATTGATGTCTTTGTCCTCTTCTTTCTATTTTTCATACCGGTGGGCTTTGTGAGTGTTTCTGTATCCACAGACTGATGCTCCACCTTTAGAGCTGGTCCCAGCAAAAGTGACTCACAACTATCCTGAGATTCCTCCTGTCCGGTCTCAATGTCTGTAACTATAAACTCATTCATTACTGGTCTTTTGGTTTTCTTGATGAGTCTGGTCTTCAATTTCTGCTTCTTATGCCTTTTTCTTCTGAGGTGTCCATTCCTATATTGTCTGCTGTTGTTTCGCAATTTCTTCTTCTTTTTTTTCTTACTGCCAGAGGGAAAGAAGTCACCATTGGCGATCATGGCTGCTATTTCCTCATAAGTTGATACATCAGTGTTTTGGCACAGTGCAGCCAAGATATTGGCATCTGGCAGGTCTTGACTGTTCTCTTCTTCTGTCTCACTTGTGACATCTGACCATGTGTACAACTCCTCGTATGAAGTATTACAACGTGTCCGACGGGATTGCCGTAATGGTCCTTCCACTACTTGTGATTCCTCTGCCTTTGTACTACCCACAATGTTGATGGCCAACAAAGAGGAGCCCATCTGCACAACCTGACCATTCATTTCACCTTGCTGCATAATTACAGGATTTAAGCAATTTTCTTGACAAACCAGAGAGTCTGCATGTTCACTCCCAACAGGTACTGTCTCTTTCTTCCCTATCGCCATACCTGAGCCCAAACCTTCACCACTAATTTTTTCCAGATTTTCAGTTAGTGCTGCTCTACTTTCTTTGTCATTATCCATGTTCTCTGTTTCTGCATTTTCTACAGAATCCATTCTTTCCACTTGACAGATCAATCCCTCTCTTTTATCAAAAGCCAGTCCATCTGAGTCCTGTTCATCAATCCGACTACTGGATTCGTTGTCACTAGTCAAGTTCTCTGAGTGTTCTTTCCCACCATTCAAATCACACGTTTCTTCTTGTAAACCAATGAAAGTACTTGTATCTACTCTCTCAGTACTCAAGTCATTTGTTGTGTCATCTGGCTCATCACATAAAATATTTGTCGCTTTTTGCATATCACACCTCAAGACATTCATATTTTCCGACTCATCTATCAAATCCATTCTGCTGTCGGTATCAGGAACTGAAACACTTGTGTTCTCTACCTCTACAACCGCATCATGTAGTTTATCCTTCCCACTGCCTTTGTCTGTTTTCATTTCATCACCAATCTCTCTCTCCTGAACACACACTATACTTGCTGTATCCTTCTCAGTATTTATTGTCTGTTTCTCTTCCCCATCAACTATCAATCTGCACATCTGTTCTTCACCATCTGTAGGACTTACCTTTCTTCTCTTACCAATTACAAGCTTAATATTTTGCCTAGTTTTCCTCATTTTATGTGCCATGAAGTTTGCTTTCTTCCTATTGCCCAGGACCATTCCTGTGTTGTGATCAATCAGATGAACCGCCTTTCTATTTATATCACTGAAATTTGTCTTTCTCCTCCTTACCTTGACCTCCTCACAAATTGATACACTGGTAACTTCCCTGCAGCTTGGCACAATCTCTTCAGTTGGTTTTCTGACCCGCCTATCAGTTTCTCTTTCCTCACAGATGAAGTCACGAACATCCGAACGATCTGATTCTTCAGTCTTTTCGTTTACAGTGTTTGAATCTTTCCTCTGGCTTATACGTGAAAATGCAAGACCTCTATCATTCGACTCACTTTCTTTCACATGTTTTGATTTTCTTTTAGAGACCATTAGACTTTTACCAACTACAGGGTTTGATCCCTCATTCCCTACAATCCTCTCACCACCCAAATGGTCTGTTTCTCCCCTCTGGTTTGAGCTGTGAGTCTGGTCTCCATTACTAATACAAGGAGACCTGATCTCCTGCAGCTGTGTCTTTGTTACTCTCTTTGTAACCCCAAATTTCTTATGTTTCAGACAGCTTGTTCTCTGACTCTGATTTGCTTTACTTTCGTCAGCAATACCTGACATTCTTGTTTGATGTCCTTCATTAACCAATTGGTTTGTCCTTTTAGTCTTTCCTAAAGAAAGTGCGGTATCACTCATCAGACCAACAGGTGAGGCAGCCACTGCCACATCAGATCCAAACTCATTCACTGGTCTCTTTACCTTTCTTTTGACAACCAACAACTTTTTATCAGTTCCAGAGTCTGTCTCCTCATATAGAAGAGGATCTTCCTTCTTTTTACTGACACCTGAAATGTCTGTTTCATCTCTTGTACTGGCCAAACAATCTGTTTTGCTATCCAAGTCCACAGGTGTGTCTTGCAATTTGCTAACAGAAGAGTTAACACCTTGTAAATCATGCGAGTTAACACCTTCTTCATTTTTAGATTGTATTTTATCAAATTTTCTTTTTGTTCTTCTCTTAGTACCCATTTTACTTTTACCTTCCACATCCTGTCTTTTAAAGCACAAACTGTTTTCTTCTCTTTCATGACCAGTGAGAAATCTTACATTTTCCATCTGTACACTCTTGTGAGATTCTGATTCCTCTCTGTACCTCCCTGCTTTTTTCCTTGAAATCACTAGTTTTTCAACTTTTGAATGAATACCAGCAGCGACTCCTTCAGCTTCTGATACTTCCAGAACACCAACTGGGAGACTGGCTTTCCGGCAAGCCTGTGGCTGATGCTGTCCATTTACATTCCTTGTATCCTGGTGCCAGGATTGAGTCCTACCTCTTTTCCCTCTCTTTAGTGTTGCTCTCCTGGACATCAAAGGACTCTTCTCAGCCAAGCTAAGACAATTTGATATCTCAGATGGTTCCTCTGTACTATGCTGAACTGAACTTTCAGACTTAAAGACTTTGTCTGGTCTTATACCTATAAGCACATTCCCTTCAGCCAAACTTTTGAGTTCCAAACCTGGAGTAATTTCTGAATTCATGTGCACAACTGAACAACCAGGATCATATGTTGCAGAAGTGTTTGATTCCAGTTCTTTAAGTGGCAAAATTTTCTTCTGGATCACTTCCTTCAGCTTTGCAATTGGCAGTAATTCTTCATTAGAGTCTTCCTCAGTCAGCTGCACAGTTGATTTGGTGGCTACTTTCTTGTCTTTCCTGTCACACAATGGGGTAGAGTTCCGGTGTCTAAACGGTTTGCATCGCTGCTGCTTTGACAAGGATTTAGACTTCTCAATGTCACGCTCTTGCACAACTTTCTGAGTTTCATCTTTATCAGTGGTGATAATAGCACCACAAGTAACTGTTTCCTTACTTTGTTTAGACACTGTAATAAAGGAACCAAAATATTCAGCTAAGGGTTTATCATCACTGTCCATCTCCCTCTTTGAAATGACACCTGCTTCAACTACGTCGACTTGTGTGTCTACAGAAGCTTCCCGTTTACTAGGCTCCTCGTGTAATGGAATTTGCACAGTCTCAAGTCTTACGTCCTTTCCTTTGAAGACAGCTGATGACTTTCTTGTTTTCATGGTTGCCCCAGTTGGTCTTAATCCAGCAGAGTTTTTCACTGGACCCTTTGATTGTTTTTTACCTTCAACCGGCAGTGGCTGTCTCACCTTTCCCTCCACAACCGATACAGTCTTTTTTATATCCTTTGTCAGCATATCACCATTCTTTTTCTCCGCACAGTCTTCACCCAGTGGCTCACAACCCACAGGGGACAATATTGGAATATCACATAAATCTTCTACTTTGGGACTAGGAGTTTCAGTCTTCAAGTTCTCTATAGGCTCTTCTTTCTGCAGTTCTGGCATTTTGTCATCCACATCACTGCTGGCAGGGCTATGAGTCTCATTTTCAGTGCTGAAATACTCATGTTTTCTATTATCTGTACTGTCACTCATGCTCTCAATGCTACCAGGTTTCCTCTTTCCTCCTTTTAGTATGTCAGTACTGCCAAATTCCTTCTTCCCTGCAGGCAACAGAATGTTTGCTGTCACAGATCTCTTCTTTTTTGCTGTATTATTTTCTGTGACAAGTGCCATACCATCACATTCCATCTGCTTCTTTATTCTTTCACTTTTAGTTTGGTCACACCCCTCCTTCCCCACAACCAGGTTACTATTGTTACTGTGTGTGAAGGGAGCTGGTTGCTTTTCCTCAAATGGTCCAACATTTACATTTTCTGTGCATTCAAGCTGTCTCTTTTTTCCAACTGAACTGTATTTTCTTGCACTGCCAAGTTTCTTTCTTCCTCCAAGTGGAATGCTACTGACAGTTCCTCCAATTTTCACCTGCTTCTTACTTGACACAGCTACATCACTGCCAGAGTTCTCAGACTTTCTAGATTTCTTTTTTACTCCAGTAGAATTTCTAACAACTTTTTTTACAATTCCAGTTGAACTGCTAATGGCACCTTCTGTTCCACCCAGTTTCATCTCTGTTGTCAAGGCAATGGCATTTTCTGTGCCATCAACTACCTTTTCATCTGCAACTATTCTATTCAGAGAACCTGATTTGGTTTTTGTTCTTACTGTTTCATCCCTGATAATCTGAGTGTCCTTAATTTTCTTTTTTGTTCTTCCTGGACTACTGTTGGTGTTTGCTGTGCTATCAACTTTCTTCTTCGCTCCTAATGAGCTACTGCTGGCATTTTCTTTGGTGTCAATTTTCTTTTTTGTTCCTACTGGACTGCTACTAGCATTTTCTAAGACATCAACTTTCTTTTTCTTTCTGGCTGGACAACTACTGGTACTTTCTGTTCCTGGCTTTCGCTGTGTTCCAACTGGACTAGCAACAACAATTTCCATGTTATCAACTTTCTGTTTTGTGGTGCTCACACTGATGTTTTCTGCAGTAGTAAGGCCCTTCTTTAATGCATCTACATTATTGTCAACCTTGCCTTTTATAATTCGGCTAACACTGAAGTTTTTCGTCTTGGTAATTTGTTTCAGAGTATTTGTCACTCTGGGTTTCACCTTTGTTCTCCCAATCTTGGTACAGTGCTCACTGTTGCTGCCTGGGCTCTTCTTCAGTCCTATGACATTCTCCTGTTTACCAAATGTTATGCTAGTGGGGTTATTCCTGTTCTTAGATTTTGTTTTAACAGCAGATGTCTTCTTATGACACACCCATGATTCACCAGTGACCTCTGTGTTACTGCTCACAGCAGCTTTGCATTGCTCAGAGTGCTTCAGTCCAGCAGACCCAGAGGGTGTCTGCATACAGGACAGTAAACAGGAGTTCAGATGCTCTAATTCATTTAAACCAGCATCATCCTGAGAAGGCACATAAATACAAGTCTTACGATGGCGTAGTTCTGCTGAACCACTATCAAACTGCAAGCCACAACCCTTGCAGATAATAGGTTCATCTGTGACCTCATCTGGGTGGGTATAGCCCTTATTACGAAGGAAGCGCTCCTCAAGTTCTGACTGACTCAGTTTTGCTTTCTTTTTCACAGAATTTTGTTGACGGGATTCCAAATTCTTGCGTTTACCTTGCAATACTGCTCTATTCTCTTCTATACCAGGATGTCTCTTCACAGATAAATTTTTCGTAAGTTTCTTGGTGCTAGGACCAGATGGCGGGATCTTGGTAATGGCACTTTCTAACATGGCAATGCGCATTGCAGCAAGGATGTTGGAAGTCTCAGTGCTGCCCACAGTGCTACAGTCCACATCAAATTCTTGTACATTCGTCCCTGAACCAGAATTTTCCATGCTCTTTTCTTCCGTTGGGTCATTCAGCCCACTACAAGTCTGTGGTGAAAATGGCTTCCTATTGCGAACCCTATTCTTATGAAGGGATGACTGCTTGGTCTCTTCTGAGCCATTCAGAAGAACAGAATCAGGTTTGCTTGCAACAGGGGAGTGGGACCTACCCACTCTGGGACCTTTTTTCTGGACCTCACTGGTTGCAGACTTAGAATGTGAACCTGAACTGACTGGCTGAGGCTTTGATGGAGGCAGTTTTTTACTTGGAAGCTCCTGTTTGACAGCAGAAGTTTGTTCTGATGAAACAGTGGGTGCAACTGTTGGAGTTCCTGGCAGTTTCTTTGGGGTACGAATGCCCAGTTTCCTATATACTGTGTCATTTGTATCTGCTGTGGGTGACCTGACTTGTACGCTCTGAACCAATCTGGGACCAGTCTTGTGGGATGTCCGCACTACACCGGATGCAAATGACACCTACACAGAGCATCATAACATGCACTTGCTAAATGAATAATGCTTACAATTACCATACCTGTTGCCAAAGAGGCATAAAATACATGGACTAAATGTAAACGTAACCAGCCACCTCTTTGCTACTGTTCATATTATGAATGAAACTGTCTGAGAAAATTTTCCCTCAATAAGGCAAGAGCCAGTAAATTCCCCTTACCACACTGACGAGAGTACCTTTGTCATGCAGTATGATGCCAGTAAAATTTGAAGTTTCCACAGTAGCAATTATAAAGGTTATAGTTTTCTAGATGTTATGCCATATGGTCTGAAAGTCATAAAATGTATCCCTCCAAAACACTGGTAACTCTTCACCAGACCACATGGAATTACATCCCACAAGTCAGTACAGTTGTCTACATGATATTGGCTCTTACATTCAATACCATATGACCCCCTTTTGCTCACTGGGAAGTACTGCATGCACATTTGCACCCAACAGGACATGCCTGGCACCAACACCCAATGCAGTTCATATCAGCTGTTGTCTCTTCACCAAAGTATGAAATGTGGTGAGCCAATATGGTGCCTAACTCAGATCTAGTGCAGAATTTCACCTGCCATAGTTATGTAAATTTACTACAATTCAGGCCCTAATTACCGTAATGTCTCACGGTGTATGTTTGAACAATCACACCAGAGCTTCATGTTCAGGGGATTTAGGTTAAAACACCAGTTATTTTTCTGGGTTTCCTAGTCTCTCCAGGCAAATATTGTGGCAGTGCCTTAAAATGTGTCAAATTCTGAATTGTATGTGCCTGGCTATATCACAAGTGTGAAGAAGAGCAACTTACTTCAGGGCTTAAATGAAGGTTTCAAATGTCTTATTGAACATTTAAGATTTTTCTAGGACATGATGCCAGAAAGGTACTGATATTTCAGAGAAACCTGCTGCCTCCATCAGGGCAAGAAGGAAGAAGCAGGTTCTTCGGCACCACTTAATCCAATCTACAAAAATTAAATGCATTATACCTATGAAAAGTAATTTTGGTTATAACCACTGTATAAACCTCAAAGCTCATCTTTCTAAACATTTATGTCTTATTAACTTGGTAGGTAGATGTTCATTGTTAACAGTATAACCTCTGCAGTAGTTGAAACAGCATTGTAGAACAAGTGCAGAATCAATAAATATATCATTATCTTCACTTCTTTTGATGGCAAGACCATCTTTATTATCAGCAATTTGCATTCATATAGTCACAACAGATGCCATGTTTTCACCCACCACATTCAGTACTTTTTATTCAGCATGATCAGCTGCTTTCCCACATAAGAAACATTCTTAAGACACCCATCACCTAAATTCAACTGTCTATGTATCCACCCATCCTCTTGGTGTGTATTACAGCAGTGCTACAGGCTTTGGAAGTTAAAGCACCAAGGAGCCAGCAATCAATTGATAAGCCCTCTGTGAAAAGCAGTGGGTACTAATGTTCCAGAAATGAATTTTGGTGTGTGCCAGACATTTGCATATTTTTAAATGTTTATCTTACTAATATTCCCACTACAGGGCCACACTGCAAGTCAGAATCAACAAAGACTTGCTTTTCAATGAGTCCTACCATTAGGGCATGCAGTAGCACAGGTGGTTGAGGCACTGTGCTACAAACCAGATGATCGTGACTTCAATTGCCAATGGTGTCATTGGAATTTTTCACTGACATAATCCTGGGGTCGACTCAGCCTCTAACAGAAATGAGTACCAGGAATATTTCCTGGGGCTATAGGCTGCCGGTTTGTAGTAGTGACAACCTTACCACCTTCATGTGCCAAATGTTTTGAAATCTGGCAGCCTCAATCTCCTGGAACCCTCAGGGCCTGTCCAGGCTTGTACAGGGATTGCTTTACCTTTACCTGCCACTACCTCTTCTCAACAGTGACCTTAATTATGCTGATAAAAATTCATCACATCATTCACGCATCTTCATTCTTTAACCTGTTCATAATTACTTATTTATTTTATTTACCAACAGCATCAGTATCTCAGACTGTGAAATGTCAAATGGCAGGACAATATGCAAATAATGAATCAGAAATGATGTCAAAGTAGCTGTGGTCCAGATGGAGGCTAACACCCTGATTTACGTGCAGAGGCTAAGGAAAACCACAAATGACCTCAGTCGGGATACTTGATGTCCCATATTAAGATTCGAAACATGAACTGTTCAAATATATGTTACCAGCATTTCTTCTACACTGATGGGTATTTCTGTTGTGAAATTAAGTAATATATTTGTGTGTTTAAAAAGCCAGCAATTCCCCTGACTGAACATCAGATTTTAGACATAGGAGATTAATGTAAGTGAATGCAGAATATCATGTTTGAATTTCAGAACAATGTGTGCAGTAAAACCTCCACCCATCATTCCCCTTTGCATTTTCTCCCAAGCATCATTCATTTATTGTGGTCTCTATAAATACCACACCCTTAAAACTTTGTCACAACTGTCATTTTTCCACATTTATCGTTATTTTTCTACAGTCCCTTCAGAAACAATGGACAGAGGTTTCACTGGATTATGTTCATTTATGACAAACATGTATATTCAAATTCTTCAGTAAATTCCCACAACATTTCTGTAATGATTCTAACTGGGGTACATGACATTCGCGAAGATAATTTTTATGCAAACTATTACGCTCAAAAATCACCTTGTATTTAAAAACTGACATCAGAAATTATTCCCACAAGCTATCTTAAAAATACTTTCACTTACTGAAAATAACCCAACAAGGCAAGAAACATACAGATGAAAGTAAGTGGCTGATATAATGATATTATTGTGAAATATTTCATTGTAACCAAAAGATAAATTCACACAGATACAACTGTTGTCAAAGACAGCCAAAGCTCATGAAATAGTGCTAAATAGTATCACATCAATATAACTGACATATGATAAAAAAATTGTGTGCCAGCAGGTCTTGTTTTATGCAATCTCATTTTGTGCAATTTTGCTTTAACACAACTTCAAAATTTACACCACTTTTCAAATTTATGCAATAAATGTTGGTTTCATGTGATAACATGGCTTCACTTATCTTCTGTAGGAAGCTAGCAGAGAGTGTCATCACTGTCATTGTGCCAGTTACATGTTATGCATTGGTTTTGTGGCTGTATAATCATACAGCTCATTTACTTTCCTCTTCAACAGCATTGGCTTTTCGTACCAACATGAATGAGAAATACAGATCAGCATCACCCAGCACAATCCACATGAAAAATCAGTGAAAGACAATCGGTATTGAAGAGAAATTAGACGTAATAAGTTGACTTTAAGAAGGCAAACAAATTGTTAACATATGCTGTAACTGTAGACTTGGTCATAGATGGGTACAAACAATTTGTGACGATGCTGATAGAATTAAAGAAAGTGCTAAGTCAGGAACTAAAGTCAGCACTAAAAGAACACCTTCCTAAGGAGTTCAATTATGAAGCATATAAAAAAAATGTTGAATACTGGGATAGTGGATCAGAATCAACACCATGTGCCTGTAAGCAAGCTTTTGGTTCAAGCCAAGGCTTGTTCTATTTATGAGTATCTGTCAAAGGGTGTCGAAGGAGTTAAACCATTTGGTGCAAGTACAAGTTGGGTAGCAAGTTCACAAAGAGACGTAATTTTTAAACATTAAAATGACTGTGGAAGATGCCTCTGCTGACACTATGGCTGCTGAAAAGTTTGTTCAGCAGCTGCAACACATTACTGACGAAGGAGGTTATTCACCCCAACAAATTTCAAATATCGAACAAACTGCTCTGTCCTGGAAAAAGATGGCTTCGGGGACTTACTTCTCTTGAGAGGAAAAATCAACACCTGCATTTAAGTCTTCCATATAAACACACAAACATTTCCAGAAACATATAAAAACTGTGTAGATAATATTAAATGCCAACACTCTGAAACAGGGAGTGTTTGCAGTATTTGTGTAACAAGACTACCACAGTCCTATCAGAATGAACCGTCCCAGAAACTATTGATACCTCTTACAATTTTAGTGCATTAGAAATAAATAAATATATTGTATAGAAATGTATGTATATTGTACTGAAATGTATATATACTGTACATACAGTACATGTACACTCTAAAGGTCTATAGTCCACTAATGGCATGGTCGTACTCTACATAGGATGAGGTTGTCAATCCCCAAACTCCAAGCAAATCCTGTTTTAAATGGGAATTCTGTGTTTGATTTCTGTGACTTTTTCAGGAACGTAACCTTGGCATACAGCAAGACCTGCTGTAGTATGGTATAAAAAATCCAACATTTTGGAGGAACTTACTACCTCCATTTTCAGGGAGAAGAGTGTTCTTCAGTGCTCCAACTCTTAATCATTGCTCTGGCTGATACACAAAATAATTGTTTTGGCTGCTACAAATGCACTGCACACTAGAGGATTTAACCTCAATGTCAATTCCCGAGAGGAACAAGCCCAAAAAATATGAGTCCTGCTAACTTGCCTACATATTAACTGTAGTCTACTTCCGTCATCCTACTAGCTGCCTCTACAGAGGCAGCATTCTTTCATACACAGGCAGTGACGTGAATCACTTATCTCATCCCGATGTTAAGATGAGACAGTTTGTCCTAAAAGAAGAGTAGGCTGTGACAATAATATTTATAATTTTTGTGGAGGATTTTGTTGTTATTATATTTCCATATTATTTTCCTTCTTGGACTTAGAAATATAAACAAATATCTTAAGAATGAATATGTTTCCTCGATACATCACTTTTATACTACAACAAAATGCTGTTCACCTGACTCACACAGGACCAGACACAAGCCACATTAGTGAACATTCTTGAATATCAACTGATACCTATACTGATCAATTTCTTACAGATACTTTTTGTTTACTTCTCATATACATGGTCTGTACAACTAATCAAAGGAGTATTCCATTTGAATATCTCCGTGATCTGCTGGTTCAGGGTCATCGGGTTCAGGAGATACTAAAAAGTCAATATACAGACACTCTTGAAGGCCTTTTTTAACATGTCACTGAGATCTGCCAGTTTCATTGGTAAAGCTATTTTCTGATAAAAATGCAAAACTCCCAGTCTTGAGACTATTCTCAAGTGCCAGATTATCAGAATTTCCACATTATCAGACATCAGGTTACAGGAAAGTTGATGTAATTTATTTTCACCCCAACCATCATCATGAAACAGTTCAGGTTCTTATACAATTACATTTTGGATACAATTTTTTTACTGCAACAGTGCACTTTCATGGAATTTAGACATTAATATGGATCAGATTTAATTGGACATGAACGAATTAACTAACCAGCAGCATACCCATGTATACGCATAAGAAAATTTTGTAGATGAAATATGTATAAGCTTTATAAAGTATAAACCCACCTTCTGTGTTCTGGTTTTTAAAATCTACCAATTTGAGCACTGGTGCTCTGCCCTATGAAACACTGGTACCTCTCTACTAAACTATACATTGTAACATTCAAGAAGAACATGAATTAACATTCACATCATATTCTCAAATCTTACAATAACACCATTACAGAAAAAAATAAATGAGAAAAGACATGACTACAAAAAAAAGGCCCTTGTCAGATAAACACAAAGCATGCAGTCAACTAAAGAAATATGCAGTCCTACTATGCTGCCCAGAACTCTTAACACACATCAAGGAAAAGTGACTACTGAAAAGTCTGGACACAATACCTTATATCTCTTCCTTAAGAGGCGGTTCTGTGGAACAGAGAAAACAGAACACAGCTAAGTGTAATGTGAACACATGGTAACCACGTTAATACACAACAATGTACCTCACAACATGCTACTTACACTGTGCATTGTACCCTGGCTGCGTGTCTTGATCTCATCCTCTGAGAACTGGATCACCCGCCGTGTTGACCGCTTAGCTGGTAGGTTTGCTAACATGCGCTGGATACTGTCACCTACAACAATGTCAACATGACTTAATGGCTACTGTGTGCAATATACTTGCCAGCAAGCCAGACTGAAACCAATTAATTCTCTCATGTATGCATAATAACCTTACCACACATAACTGCAAGTAGTTCATAATTCTGCACATGGGCATACAATCTGTAATGTATATTTTTCCAATGAGAAGACAGCAGCAAATAATTATGAGTGGTGTTCTGGGTTATGAAACTGTGCAGTCCTGCTAGTGGTCAATAAAGTTTTGAAGGAACCTGTTACCATGAGGATGAAGGCAGCAAGTTCTATAGCTGTGACCACCTATGAAACTGCAATGTCACAAACTCGAAGGCCGCAGCCAAATCCCAACAGCAGAATATGCAGGAAGTAATATTTTCAACTAGTATATGCCAGAAGTCTACGGAGTTGGAATAGCCACTTGTTATAAATATACATCAACAGATTTGCTATAACTTTAAAATTCAGTAGCTGGTTCTCTACAGCTCTTAGTGATGAAAAGCAGCATTCATAAATTTTTAATTAGCATGTACTACACCTTGAAAACCAGCAACTTAAGCATTACTATAAAAGATGCTGAAATGAATGATACAGTGGTAGAGACAAGTGTCATACTGGATATTAGGACTCCCCCATCAGCATTAAAACCAAATATTTTGAACAAGCAGCCAATGATTAAACTAGGGACAAGATGGTACGATCAGGCAAAGAAATGCAAAATAAACACGTCAGCAAATATAAGAATTAACACAGATGAGGTGGGTGATGCCTTTTTGTGAGGGGGGGAAGAGGAGGAAAGAGACTGCTTACAAGACTTAGGCAAAGATGGGAGGATAGCATTACAAGAGATTTTAGATAAACAGGAGATAGGCATGGACTGGAGTCATCAGGTTCAGGAGAGAGACAAAAGGCAGGCTCTTGTCAACACAGTAAAGAACCTTCACTTTCCATAAATATGTGGGAAACCTCTTGTTTAGTTGACATGCTCTTAGCTTATCCAGTGGGACTCTGCTCCATGGAATCAGTTAGTTATGAAATGTAGGCACAGCACAGTTCTGGCATATTTAATGATATCAGAAACTTTACAGATTCCAATAAAGTACCGTACACTTGTTTTGCTGCTCCTAGAAGTTGTCAAATACAGCAAAAATATGAATGGAAGTTGGCATGAACAAATTGTTAAAATTATTCCCACCAAAATACACAGTGGCATTTAGACTGGACCAAAACATATATGGACTGGACCCTAACAGTCCGCTTCCACTGATCACGAAGCAATGGACTTTGATGGGCATGATTATCCAAGCAACAAGAAGCACAGGAGTAAACAAATGTGGGCTCACTTTACCAGACAGACAAAAATTCTACTTTCCCTACACATCTCCACAAGAGAAACTGCATCTACCCACACCATGGTTAACTGCTCCAAGCTAGACTAATGACTACCACAAAACAGAGAGTACACATAAAATGGTGTCCCTTGTATTACACAGTAAAGTATACAACATATAATTTGCTGTTCAACAACTGTGGAGAAATTGTCTGAAAAGAAAGCACGAGTTAATACAAACAAACTCATACATCTGTTCCAATTGTTGGCCTCAATTGCTTAGTCATCACAATCAGATGATACGGTTTACTGACCCCTGAATTTATGAAGTGTGTGAGTTACAAACAATGGCAGCAGTTTTACTGCAATGTTATTACACGTACTGTCACCTGCTACAGAGCGATGTCGGGCACGGAAGTACTGCTTCACTGGTGTGGTGGGAATGTTACGTTTCATTCCACGGCGATGGCTTCCTTGCTGTCGTCGTCGCCTGCTGCCAAAAGGACGCCACTTCCTGGTACGACGTCCACTTGAATTAGGACTTGGAAGCAACATCCACGTTGTGTCTCCGCCACATTCCAACATATGTCTAAAAGACAATTGTATCATCATGATGACCTATGGCTGGCAAGTGTGTTAAATAAGAAACAATGTTTAATGACAGAAAGGTTAACCACAATGTTTTTTGATAAATCACTTTTAGGCCAAAACAGAAACACCAGCTTTGAAACATTCACCACACTTGGCTGATTTTGTATCAACATGCTCAATAATGAAGATTATCTAACGTGCCTAAATGAACAGGTTTCCCTTTTTTACTTCAGAACAAACACAGCTAATTTCCAAAACACTGTTTCCAAAATCCTGTATTTTAATCAGGTAACAGACAAAGTCCAATTGGTGTGCCCTGGAAATAACTTTCTTCATTACTCTGCTCAACCCTTTGGGGATGAATACCAGGTTAGATGATATGAACTGCGTTGCTTAAAATGCTGAAGGGCAGTTTAAGCCATGGCAGAAATGTCCCACTTATGGGACATTCTTGTACAGCCCAGTTGGACATACTCCCATAGGTAGCCTACGTTAAAGTTTGGTTAGTCAGCATGTTCCCTACCTCCTCCCTTACCCCTTTCTGGGCCCTTGAAATCTATTTCGTAACAAATTTTATGATGTCTCCTGGCTCCGCCAACTTTTCTACTTTCTCTCACCTGCCCTGGTGTCTAATGTGAAGATAATATAAACAAATGCCTACAGAAACTCAGTGACATACTCCAAACATGAAATGAACTGACTGGGAGTGGGGTCTATAACTACAGAACAGTTACTGGTAGGGTACCTTGCAGTAGTCCTGGGGCACTCTAAGAGGGATCCTTGAGGAAAGAAAGTGGCAACACATAACTCTCAACCCCACTAAATTTCCTGGGTCCACAGTAACTTGAAACAGCAATCACAACCTAACTTATGTATTTGTTTTGTGCTTGCCATACAAGTATAAAATAACTATGTAGGATTATAGCACACAGTGAAATGAGATATGCCATGAATTAAAGGTATAATGGGTATGAAGCTGGACTGTGTGGTCCATTCATTCAGTGAATACTTGTACCACACCACAGTAAACTTGTCAATACAATGACCTGAACTGTAAATACTGTAGGAACTGAACATATAAACAGTGTGCAGCTGTGAAAACTGTGATCCAGGGTGTCAAGTATCTGTAAAATTATGTAACATGAATCTTTTAACTGCAATGTAGATAATGCAAGCAATTCATAGGCATCATTTTATTATGTAAATGTATAAACAATTTTTTTTCGAGCTTAACCAATTCACCAACAGACTGTTAAATTCTATTTTGTTAAATGTGAAGGAAGACTCAAGAGATAGACATGCATGAAAAAAATTTCAGCCTTTTGCAGATTACACCAGGCATTTCTGGAGTCAAGTGATTATAACAAAAGTCTGTGTAGCAGCTTTGTTTAATTTTACTTCTATCCTCCATACCACTTCAAAATGGCATTTTCAATTACAATCTGGCAATCACACTGCTTACTAACATTAGTTTTACCTGTGTAGTTCAGGTAGCATGCTGAACCCTCTCTCACACTTGGCACATTTTACTTCCAAACTCAGTGTTTGCAGTGTCACAGCTTCCATGGTTTCACGAACCAAAAGAAACCGACGGCAGAAGTCCTTTGATGACATGCCAACAAACTGGGACTTGCTGTAGACAGAAAAAGACCACATACAGTAAGAGTTCTTGTTTTCAAAACAGTACATAGCAATAAACTGGCTGAATACTATTCACTACCACATCCTAATTTTATGCAGCCCTAGGTGGAGATGTGATGGCTAGCATGTGGTCAAGAGGAGGAGGAAACGCTCACGGGGAACAGAGCAGGACCAAACTAGAAGACATCACGTAACTCTATAACCAGAATTTTACATTTCTGGCAACTTGATAAGTTTTCCCCAATCCCTCTATGCAGGTGCTGGGATATTATCTCTATTTAGGCTATGATTACTTCCACACCCTTTCCAGTTCATTATCATTCTACCTCTCATTGCTAAATAGTATTTGCTACTGCCAGCATTGTTAAATAAACCACAAATTTTAAAAAACTCATATGAAACTGTTTTCCTTCCCACTTAATCAATAATACGAGGTTCTCTTGACCAGTTCATAGTCCTACAGCTGGTCAAAAAGGTCCCCACACCCTCATGGAACTCAAAGGTTCATTATCAATTTCACTAAAGCCTGCCAGTGGAATTAAACCTCACCCAGTGCAGTCCACAACAGACCTTCTATAAGATCCATTCAGTACTATACCCTATGACAATGACAGCTGGAGTGCAATTCCTGGCAAGGGTAAGGATGAATCTTTGTCTTCAGGTACAGGATGGTTCCAATGCCTCCTAAACAGCATGTGCTGGTCATACAGTAGAGTGTGAAGATGACCAAACAAAACAAAACAAAGTAGAGAAGGTTAAGAACAAGTGGAGTGTTACTTCCATGCCCATACATACCTTCACGGATTATGCTTTTTCACCTTTACACCTTATCGACACTAATGGCAATACTCATCTGTCAGTACAATAACTAGTGAACAATGAATTGATGTGATGCACCACTTATCATCCTACGCTGAGTGTGCATGAGCCAGTTCTTTTACTCCTTACCGTTCCAGTGATCCCTTCTGCTTGTAACCTGGACCATCATTCTATGTTTGTTACTCGCCCTACATCAACTCCAAATTATGTTTCAAACCTGCACTTCCCAATTTGGTTTGGCTACAACAGCTTACATAAGAGTTCTTCTCTTGTTTTGTGGTAAGAACTGGAATATTAATTTACTTTATTAAAGCTAACTACAACAGAATTCAAGTTTTTGGATTCATTTGATATTTGTTAAAAAGCATGGAGCTGTAGACCACATAAGGAATATTGGACATATGATGGTGTGTGTTAGTAAGAAAATGTTGTTCATAATGGGTGGCTCTTTTGCTAAAACACAATCATTTGTGTTTGTTATCTTGACTCTCATACTGAATTACTTGCACGACTGACCACCTTCCTTGGCTACCCAGGATGGTATCTGTAAGAGGGTACGTTTTCAGTGGGTTGGGGCAGTGGGATTATAACATGGGAAAGGCTGTCAAGGAATGGACATGGTCTAATTTAAGCTAATGTTCTGGCATCTGCATGGAGCGACTAACAAAAACCACAAGTCAGGACAGATGTAATCCCACCCACAATCTGAATGAGACACCTCCTCCACATACCAGAAACTTTCATGCTTTAGCCAACTCAACTCAACTGCAAGTAGGTAGCGGAAGCAGGAAATTTCATTCCCACTGGTCAAAACTTAAGTCCTAAATACCAAAATGCTTAGTTCATGAGCTTCAATAACAGTCACACTGCAGTGATACGGCACCTGGTATCAAGAGCCTGCTCAAGATCCGCCTGCTCAAACTCATAATGCGTGCACCACACATTCGGGTGCTGGCTGTATTTATGGTCCTCCAAATCCCATAGATCAGTGAACATAACCCCACATGCTGCACAGACGTAGCTCCGAGGTCGTACCCACTCTCCACTCAGCTCCACAACAGACTCAGCTGCTCCCACATCATCAGCTGAGGACCAACGTTTCAGAGATGTGCTGCAAACACATCATGCTCCAGTTCAGAAAAATGAAACATCATTTGAAGATTACTGTTTTCTGGGATGTGACAATGCACTTTTTGGTACAGTTACCTATCTACCAAACCAAACCTTCAAAGCCATGCAAATCCACAACTTAATCAGGAAAGGTGCTTACCAATTATCACTTCTAAGTCTTTAAAATTGGAGATTTTTTTAATGCATTCAGTGATATTACATTGACCTATCTGCCTCCTGGATCCCTGGCAATGGTACAGTAATTCTATTTTGGGGTTGGAACATGCACATGAGACACTATCCATTAAAGAACAAAATTCAGGGGAAAAGAAGGTGGAGAGGAAAATGGAATATCAAAGTGTACAACGAAAACTGAGGTAACAATTCACCGAGGTGGTTACTGAACTAAAGAAACTGAAAATGAAGTGCTGGGAAGAATACTTGATCTGAGAAACACAGACTTTATCCTGTGTTACATTATATTATTTCTTGTTATGACAACATAGAAAAGGAAGTCCATATGCAAACAGGATACTACTCCTATGTTACTCAGCCTATTAAAGCATCAAAAAATGACCTTCCAACATACAAGTACAGTATGACAAGACAGAAAGAAAACGTGAGTGAAGGCAGAAAACTCTTAACATTTCTGAGTACTTCTTACTGTGTGATGACTCAGAATATGTTACAGTTTTGATCTATTTCATTGTGTGTGGAAGATAAAATAAATCTGTAAATTTTATACCTAGCAGTGAAGGTAGATGCAGCACCTCCTGGAGCTGCCGGCAGTACATCTCGTCCACGATTTGCTGCAGAACGTAAAGACCTCCTCCTATCTGCACACACTTTAGCACTAAGGCACAGCCCCCTAGAGAAGCCAATTATATCATCCTTTGAAATTTCAGCTGATACATCCACTGAACTCCGGCTGACAGCAGGAGCTGCGCTGAGACGCTTTAAGTTCTGCTGCATTGTAAGCTGTGTAGAGATGTCTAGGTGGGACATGTCCTTAATATATGAAGCAAGGCATACTGTTCCTTCCCTACAACGGCCATCATACTTTTTTGGAAAGTTAAATTTCTCCCACGGTGTCCTATGATGATGGCGATTACTATGTTTCTCTTCATGACTTGTAGTGACAGATGTGAGGGGTTGTGAGAGGGATGTATTACTTAAATCTTGTGATTTTTCTGCCACTTCATGCTCCAGCTTCCCGTCCAAGTGGTGCAGCAGGTTCTCCTGAATGTTTCCCGCAATTTGGCAATAAAAGAGTGTCTCTGGGTCTAAGTGCTGTTCTTCCTGTACCAGATCTCCCTTCACTCGCCGACTAAATTTACGTAGGCGAGTGCGGCGCACCGCAGCCGTACTGGCCTTTGGTCGGGATTTTGGTACCCCAGATTCCACATCACCAGTCACTTCTTGATCAACTGATGACTCATCATTTTTATGTACAGCACTGCGCCTTATGGCTCGGTTACCATCACTCTTGGTTTGGTCATTTAAGTTCAATGCAACTTCTACCGGTTTTGCTGCTGAAACTACTGTGCTCTTCCGCAACATGCGTCCACTTCCTGCAGCTTGATCATTTATCACAGCTTCACTCTTGTTTAGCAGCAAACGCTGATTGAGAGGTATAGTATCATTTTCTTCTGTAGGGTCAAAGGTCTTTGTTAACAGTGCCGAGCTACTTCGAAGTGTGCGGCTTGAAACACCTTCACCTTCACCTCGTGTTACTGATAATGCAGACTTTGATTTTGCTTGAACACCAACTCGAGTTTCTGGTAGAGCAACAGAATCTGTTTCTCTTACATGTGACAGAAGTTTCGAGCCTGTCTCTATGGAACACATGCTTGGTGGCAATAAAAACTGTGGACTTTCTCTCACTGGTTCACAGACTTCTGTCAATGCAGCTTTGTAATTTTCTTCTAATGAATCAGAAACCTCTGTTGACGCAAGTTTGATATCTTCTTTCAAAGAATCTAAATTATCTGTAAGTAGAGATTCTGAATCTTTCTCTAACAAACCTGAACTTCCTGTCAATTCACATTTACAATTCTCTTTCACTGAATCGAAACTCTCCATAGATATAGATTTTGATTCTTCATCCACTGAATCCAAAGACTCTGGAACCTCTACAGAACCTGAACTGTCTGGTGATGCAGATTTTGAATTTTCCTCCAGAGAATCTGCAATTTCCTTTCCTGATTTTGAATTGTCCTCCACAAGATCTACAATTTCTGATGATGAAGATTTTGGTATTTCGTCCATGAGATTTGTAGTTTCAGCTGATGCACGTTCTGAATCCTCTTCCATCGAATCTAAACTCCCTTTCTCTGCATGAAAGTAATTTTGCTCCACAGAAGTTTCTATCAATGAGGGTTCCACGATTTCTTCAGAACTTTCAATTGAGGGAGACTGAAAGTCTTCCAAAGAATAAGATGTTTCATTTAATTCAGTTTTCAAATTTCCCTCCAGCGAATCAATACTCTCAGTTGATGAAACATTAAAACTCTCTGCAGATGAGTGAGGTTTGTCTGAAACCATCTCCACTGAACCTGTACCTTCTTGAGTGAAATTTGAAGTTTCACCTAACGAAGGCTCAGAGTTGCTTTCCATGTCATCTGCAACATCACATAATGATAATACAGTGCTGTCATCTGTGTTTCTTTTTTCAGAAAACTTTTGTTCAGAACATGACAGCAGAGAATCTGAAATTTCAGTTAATGAAGGATCATCATTCCTTATGGCACCTGCTGTTCCAGCTAGTGAAAGTTCAGAACTTTCTTCTTCCATGGAATCTGACGTGTTAACCAACGAAATCTTGGAGGGCCACTCAGTGGAGTGTAAACTGTCATGCAACATAGATATATCACATTCTTCAGTAGGGTTTGAAGACTGTTTATCACTACCTACTGTGAAGTCTGAACGTTCAGTTAAAGGGAAAGAAGCAGCTTGTTCCAAAGTTTCTAATGTCTCAGTTAATGAAGATTCACCCAAAGACTCCACAGGATTTAAAATTACAGCTAATGAAGGCTTCACAGAATCATCTGGATCACATATCACAGGTGCTGCATGATTTGAAATTTCACCTAATGAAGAATCACCATTGTCGTCCAAAGAATCCGACACCTTTTTTAATACTGCATCAGAATATTCTTCCAAAATAGTTTGAGTTTCATCTGATGGAGAATTACAGCTGATTTCTCTACAGTCTGAAGATAATTCAGATGTTTCACATGGTAATATGGAGTTTTCTAATACATGGCCTGAAGTTTCAGTAAAAGAAAATTTATTATGAATTTTTGCCACTGAATCTACGGTTTCAGCCACCAAACTATGAAAACTTTCCTCCATGGAATACTGACAACTTTCTGTTGCATATTCTGAGGCCTCAGGTAGCATAGTTACGAATTTTGTATTATCTTCAGAGTCTGAAATAACATCAGTTAACATTTCAGTTTTTTCATCCACAGAGACTGAAGTCTGCAGCTGTAATGTATCAGAACATGCTTCTAAAGGGTCTGAAATTCCAGGTATCGAACAATTAGGCTTGGCTTTTGCAGGATCTGAAATTGTAAATGTAGACACAGGACTTGCTCTAAGTGAAGAAACGGGGGTGTCTGCCAGTGAAGACTCTGAACATGTTTTAAAAGGCCATAACGTACCAGCTGTTGGGGCTTCAAAACTGTCCACAATACAGTCAGAAGTTTTACCTGCTGCTGAATTCTCAGATACTAAGCCGTGGTTTAATACTAAATTCAAGTCCACACATTTATTCACTGCCACTGTCTTCACATGGTCTGCAGTGTCAACCAAAGAAATTGTTGAACTTGGCTCTACACACATTGAAGTCTCAGACTTATTTAGATCAACACTGTCCTCTGATTGGTCTGAAATATCCTCAAACACAGACTTTAATGGGGTTTTTAAAACACAGCTGTATTTCTGTTTATTCAAAACATGGTCACCTGTAGTTTTAACATCAAGAGTCCCAAACACTTTAGGATTTGAACCACTTTTCTGAGCAAAATCACTACCCTCATATGCAGAAACTTCATCACTACACTCTGTAGTCTGGACTGTGAATTCAGAGCTGTTTGTGCGAGGGCCAATTTCGTCTGCAGTATATGAAACAGTGCTACTAACATCCAAACAAAGTGAAACACATTTATCTGCACAACTTGAGAGCACATCTACATGATCTGTGTTGTTACCAAACAAGGGAAACTGGGCAGTACAATGAGGAACTCCAGGGGAATTGGCCATTCCTTCACCAGCATCATTAGAGGGAAAGGCAGTGAAATCAACATCCTCTTCAGACCTGCCCTTGGCAACATTAGTGAGTTCATCTTTTGGTTCTGTCTTGTTTAGGTCAGTGGTGTGATGAATTTCTTTTACCGTTTCTGATACAAAGTCCTTCATCTCAAGGCCCTGTCTTTCACATGACAGCTTACTGGCATTTACTTCAACCTCACTCTCAGATGTCCTACATATTTTAGAATTTACAGGTTTTGTGCTCATAATATCTGATGTTGCCCCTTGTTCATCAACATTACCCTCAGGATCCTTTTTATCTTGAACCTGGTCCTTTGACACTTTCTCAGGTACCACACAGGGACTCTGACTCCTGTTGTCTAACACTGAAGCAGGACTCCCAGCACCCTGCACTGCAGAATTTAGACTTCGCTTTCCCTTGTGCACCTGTCGGTGATGACGACACATTGCAACATAGTCATTGAATACTTGATGACAGACACTGCAAGTGTACAGGAACTCTCCACCTGACCCAAGCAAATCTACACCCCCTTCACTAGATGTCAGCCCCTTGCTTTCATCCCGTAACTCAGGAGCAGACTGGGATGATTTTCCCGCAATGTTTACATCTGATGTCGGTGTCTGTGATAAGGGTGGCAGAGGCATGGCCGTGCATACTGAATTCCACCGGCAGTCACCGTGATGAACTAAGGTTTGATGATGGTCCAAGGCTTGCTTAGAGTCAAACCTGAGTTCACAGGTAGTACAAACATGGTAGAGGTCCGGGTGGGTGGCAAGTAAGTGTTGAACAAGCAGAGGCAACTCTCTAAATGTGCCACCAGGTTTAATGCAGTAAGCACATTTATGAGGGGGTGTCTTGTTCTGTAAAGACAGCTGTGCGTGAGGATGAGTCCGGGACACATGACGCTTATGCAGGGTTGGAGTGGAGAATGACTTGTCACAGTACAGACACAGAACTTGACCTCGCTCTGAAGATTTCAGTAATTTTTCATTTGATAAAGGCTTTGAAAAATGGCCAATGTTTGCAGAAGACTGCTTAGATATCGCAGGTCCTGACAACTGGTCTGGGACTGTAAACTTTGTGATACCAGAAGAAATAAATTCAGGCCTGGCAAGGTTTGAGGAATGGCTTGGCAGTGCCTGCTTTAGTGAATGACCTGATGAAGGATTTGTTGAATTGCAGGAGAAAGAGAACTTTGATGAATGGCCATATGAAGAGGACTTAGAAGAATGGCCAGGTGAAGAGGGTTTTGCTAAGTGTCCTGAAGATAGAGGTTTCAATAAATGGTTTGATGGTATGCGTTTTACAGAACAGTCACGATTTGAAGATTCTGATGAATGATCACACTTTGAAATATGACTGGATGGTAGATGCTTTGAAGAATGGCCAGATACTAAAGACTTTGATGAAAGGCTAGCTGTTGATTTTGGCAAACCAGAATTTACCAATGAATGGTCAGGTACAACAAATGATGACATTTGACTGAGCATTATTTGTTTTGAGATATGGCCTGGTGATAAGCTGGCCGATTCACAAATTGACTGCCCATGTGCATTAGGAACTTGCGCCAAAGATGACAGCTCCTGGCTGCTGGCAGACTTTGACCTGTCCCTCACTTTACTCCCTTTCTTGAGATTTGGAAGTGACTTGCTGCGTGCTTTCTGACTACAACTTATAGGCTTGGTTGCTGTTTTTTCCTTGCTTGTTGCTGCAGCATGCTTATATGTGGATAAGTGGCATCTTAGTTCTTCCTTAGAATCAAAACAAACACTACATGAATGACAGCAGTATAAATTAGGAAAAATCACATCATTTTCTACTATGGAATTTACTGTTGAGCATTTGTCACTGTTCAAGTTCTTTGTGACACTGTCAGGAGATCCCGGTGTTTCATCTATGTCTGTGCCCACTGCAACATTTTTCCTCTCAACAGATGAACCTGATGTGTTTTCTTTGGCAAATCTTTCACTGACAATGATACAACAATTAGAGATATCACGCTCAGTCAGATACCGATGATTGATATGAGTTCGAAGGAAGTGTCTTTTTAGGCTGAAGGAACGCTGGTACACTCCAGAGCATATGTCACATGCAAACAGCTTTTGTCCATCTGACATTTTAATCAGGTGAACAGGCTCCAATTGGAACAGGAATCTCTGTGGTGTAGGTAATGTAATGGTGGATGGATGTTGTGGTTTCTGTTTGACCATTAACAATGAACTTGCTGGGTCATGTTTGTTGCCTTTCAGAGATGAATAACTTGAACAAGGAGTTTTAGGACAAGGAGACATGCAGAGAGGTTCTAAGACAGTATCTGAAGGAGAGGTTACAGATGCAACAGAAAGGGAACCTGGAACTTTCATGCAAGTGGGTGTAAACAGGAGGACAGAATCTTCCCCCAAAGGTGAGTCTTCCGAACTATCATCAGGAGTACTTGGCAGTGATGGATCAACAGTCATGGTCTTGTGACCTTGGAACACGGGTGGTGGAGTGGATTCTTCAGCAAAGCTATCTGGAGGAGAGGGGTACAATGGTAGAACGCTGGAGGAAGCACCCATTTCTTTCAATCTGCTTTCATTTGCTGGGTCTTGGATTAAATCAGGTTCATCTGCAGATGAGTGATGGCTGTCACATGCTAAGTATTGCTTTGTGCTAGACTGGTTGTTCTCAGCCAAGGCACTGTTGGTACTACTTCTGCAAAATTTCAAGGCTTCAGACACCTTGGTGACTGGCAGTCTACACCACAGAGGACCCCCCTCCATCTGCTGTGGACAGTTCTGTCTCTGCTGTGCTACCTCATCAGCCTGTGACACTAGCTCTTTCAGGAGAAACAAACACTGCTCCCTCACGCTGTCATATCCATCACAGCTCTGGTTTTCATCTGCTGCATCTGGCAAGTCACCACAACCTGAAAATCATAATATCCTAAACTATAATAAACTGCAAGAACTAAAACTGTCACATTCTGTCCACTACTTTAATAGCTGCACTTTCCATCGAATTTGAAAGCATGCATACAAATTTAAGAACAATTAATCTACTTACCGTGATGTTTCATTACTGGTTTAGTAATTTCTGCAGTTCAATGTATGGAATATAATCCTCACACAGGTTCGAATGTTCAAATTTAAAAGGGCCACAACTCTTACATATATCAGTTGAAGAGAATATACTGGCTACTCTGTACATAAACTATACACCATAGTTCTGGCAATTAGATGTAGGCTTGTCACTGCACAGTCAATTCAGGGTTACTCTGAGTAAATATGTGGTGCATAAAATGGCAAGGGAGTAGGTATAAGCTTTTTTTTTTTCAGTCTCCAATACTATTCATCATTCTAACATTGCACACATGTATTTATCACCATCCCTGGAAGTGTGCAACAACTCTGGCCAAGCTACAGATCACATCCTCGGTCTTTAAAGTTTCATCAGTCAGCAGCACTTGGCTGGTTACACTGTCTGAAAGATACATTTTTCATTTTATAATACAGTAAATGTTTACAAATGCAATAAAATGTTCTGGGCCCGATTTTAAAAGTTTATGTGTTTCTACTCTCCTCTGCTTACAAAGTATGACAATTCATTGTGACGAATACACATTCTGCTGTTTTTGCGTGGTTTGTTTTACAATGATGTAAGTGCCTCAGACTACAGAAAGTTGAATGGCTGCATGCCTGACAAAGTTGAAAAAATATCAAAGGGGTGTTAATGAAAGCGGGAATGGCAAAACACACGAAAACCTGCTAAGGCCGAAAGAGACATCATCCAAATACAGGCAGTCCCTGACTTTCGTACATAATTCGTGAAAACGTATATGAAAGTCCAGCAATAGACTTACAAATTACAAGGGGCATTCCGTTCCCATTGCTCAAAAGTACATAAATATCCCTAATTGTGGGCAACAAACAAACAGTTGTGCCAACCATTACGGTACATTCATGCATGAATTCAACCAAAGGTAATTGTTAAACTTCCCGCCACCACACGAGCGAATATCCTCCACACTTCTGATGGCTACATACGGGATGCCCAATGAAACTCATACTTCATACGCCATTGGTAAACTAAGAAACGTCGTTTAAAACATTTTTATACCTTACTTCACGGTACAACGTCTATATCAATGAACACGCAGGGTACGTATCGCTACCACTATGATGTAGCTCAACTTTCTTCCACCAGACTGCGTTCCCAGGTTAAGTGACCAGGATTGCCAACAACAACAACAACAACGACATGGCCTCACCAAAATAAGTCACGATGAAAACCCTATCGTCCCCACCATCAAAATTGTCGTTTGGGTAACAAAATATAAACAATGCAAATAAAATTTCTAAAATTATTTCTTACCACAAATTCTAGTTATCTCACCTACTTTTTCCAGCATTTAGACACAATATACAGGTCGGGACTCAATTTTATAGCGCCACTGTACGACGGCTCTAAATGTTTGTTCGACAGCTGTGTACGTAAGTCCGAATTCGGCATACTAAAGACGAATTAGGAGTGAAAATTTATAACGCATGAAAGTCAAGCGTCCGAAAGTCCAGGACCGCCTGTACAAGTCTACAGCATTATTGCTACACAAACCTTGCACGGTGAAGACAATTACGTGAATTGTGTAAGAGCAATGACTCGGTTAAACACTCAAAATTCCTAAACACAATTATATTTTCACTCTCACATGGCAGGAAGGACAGCGGTTAGTACAGTGATTAATGAAGGGTTGATTTCCGGAGCAATCAAAGCTTCCTCTAGTCTCCACAGTGACCAAACCGCCTCTGTGGCCCGACCAGCTACATATCCAATAGACATGAAAACGCACGGGGGAGTGGAAGTGAATGGTCACATTCCCTCCAGATACCCACTGAATACGATGTCGGATTGGCCTTCCGTCACAAACCAGATCTCTGTTCTCCGGCTGTCCAATCCGTAGCCTACTCAACATACTGAAAGTGCTACCTTGGCTCCGAATGGGAATTGAACCCAAACTACCCAGCCCAGAACCTGATCAATACACTAAGCTACCCCGGCCCCTACCGGATACAGAAGGCCATTCTTCCAGAACGCAAATAGTGTCTTTACTGCCTAAGCTATTAATGTCGCGAACATCCGCCCAGAAAGTCACGTCATCATGTTGGGTCCCATTAAGTCATCCCTGGGCCCGCAGGCAAACCAAACGTCTCTTTTGTTGTGCGGATCAGTCCGAAACACAGGGGCTACCAATGCGATCATTCTATCTCTCTCTGTCATCAGAAGAAGGATCAGGCTTCGTACGTGACGGAGAAGGGGAGCGACATGGCGGGCCAGGGACATTCAGGCACATCGATTTTTCCGTCCTAGCGCCTGTAATCACTCATCGCTTACAGAGGCGGGATAGTAACGGTTTTCTTCCGTACTTTTTTTTTTTAAACCAGTTTCATCTACGTTGTTTATTCTACGTAGCACCAAGGTTATAATTTTCTACAAATCTCCGAAGCGCAGTGAAGAATTTATCCTTTCCTCATTTAAACCTGTTGCCTTGGATGTGGATGTAGCTTGTGGCTGTCGCAGACTCAATTGTCGGTGTCGTTTCATGATCTCGTAGCATGCCTACAGTTTTTCCTGCCATTTTTTTTTATCTTTACTGAATATATGAGAAACATTACTTAATCTAGCAACAGAAAACGTTAAGGCGTTCACAGCGATAATTATTCCAAACGCGCAAAGTTCCAGTCGCAAAAAAACCGGGCTAACTACTTCCTCTTCGATTCCTGCAGGAGTATTTCTAACCCAGCCAGTCACGGTACTATTTTCTACCACAAAACGTCCAAATGTTTTTCTAGGACAACTTTAGAAACAATGTGTTTGAGACGCTAAACCAACGCCGTCGTTTCGTGCTGCTTCACCAGCTTTCTTCGTATATTCAGGTTTCTGCCTTCGGTATTTCTCATCTTTTGATACCTTACAATACACGTCGAAAATTAATTCGTCGGGAAAGGCACGTGACAATATAAATTGTACTCGAAACTGCATACACGATGGCCGGGGTAGCTCAGTCGGTACAGCGACTCGCTACGGACTGGACGGTCCGGGGATCGAATCCCGGTTGAAGGCGAAATTTTCAGAACCTGTCCAGACCGGCACGGGGGCCCACCCAGCCCCCATAAACAATGGGTACCGGGTCTTTCCCGGGGGTAAAGCGGCCGTGGCGTGGCGATGACCATCCACCCCATCTAGCGCCGAGGTTAAAGAAACAGTAGATCTATACCTCTACTCTGCCTTTGAACCTTCGTGGCCTGGTCTAAGGTGAACTTTGCCCTTACCTTTACTGCATACACGATGCACATAGTAACAACCAGAAACAATAATACCATACCGGCATTCTGTACCACAATGATTAGTTTCATCAGTGGACCACCGGTCCATTCACGGAGCCAGTTAGTTGTTTCTCGATACCATTTCCGCCATTTTTCATCGTCGAAACTCCGAAAAGCCATGTACACTTGCAACGAATAAAACCGATATAATAAAATGCACAGCAGTTAACACACTACATTGAATGTGTACGCACTACAGCAGAATATGAAACATCATGGCGATATATGCACGCGCGTGTATAAAGTTGCCTATGTACATGCTATGAAAGCATACAGGATAGTGGAAGTGCAGATCCATTATTCTTAACACCGGCTCTGGATTGGGGTGATCGGTCGGCTGTAAGCACCATTCTTGATTATAAGAAGAACCAAGCGAGATATGATCAAAAATGTATATTGGTCTTCATGTGGAGTACCCGTTACTCATGTCCGACTAAATGAAACTTGAGTTTTCCCGACGGATTTTCGAAAAAAAATTCAAATACAAAATTGCAAGAAAATCCGTCCAGTGGGAGCCGATTTGTTCCATGCAGGCGGACATACATGACGAAGCTGATGGTCGCTCTTCGAAAATTTGCGACCGCAGCTAAAAAGGACTTCTTGTTACTCAGTATTAAAGCAGAACTAACTCTTTGGCCAATCCATTTTGGGCAAGGAGAAGAAAGAAAGGAAGAAAGAAAGAAAGAAAAGGTTCGAGTTTTAAACGATTCACTACTAACGTGCCAGGTGAAGCTGTCATGTCTACATACCACATAATACTTACGTCATCATGCATGGCTGGGTGTGGCCTTCGCATCAGTATAGTGCACTACCCACGAAGCGGCTGTCCTCAAATTAAGGGCATGATACTACTACTACTACTACTGCGCACTAGTACCAAAGCCAGTAGAAATTTTAACTGCAAAACATGACATTTCCCATGTTTAGACATTTTTACGCAGGTAACACTTCTACAGACCCACTCCCATGACAGATAGTTATATGTACCACAGATTGTAGCACAAGTAACCTTTTCAGTGCTCGTGTGGTTAAACTTCTTTCTTGTCTCACATTTGCCTGCTAGTTACTTCAAGTGTTATGTTCTTGCCTTCAACGAAGGGGGCTTTTGAGATCAGCAGAACATAAAATAACAAGATGGCGCCCATGCGAACATTTTCTTCAGCTTTCGATTTTATGACAATAACTAAAGCACGGGAGGAATTTTTGTGAGGAAATAGACCATACACATATACTACACATATGTAGTACATATAATGGTACGCAAATCCCGGACGCCATGTCGCCATAGGTGCAAAATTTTGTTCGGTAACGCCTAATATTTGTGGGTCCTCAGTAAGGAACTTGCTTCATGTCACTCTTCTGTCGTGCAGAATTTTGAGATGTCCCCAATATTTGTGGAAACTTTGTGCACCCCTGTATACAGGAATAAATATGTATAGATGGATAGATATAAAGTGGCTACGTCAAATTATGCGTATACTTAAGTGCATAACATAAATAAAATAAAACATCTGTAATTCTAATAGAAATGCAGAACTATGAATCTAATCTTTCAAAAGCTCAGTTCCTTCCTCACAGAAAACCTCCCCCACTGCAATGAGAAACGTGATTGCGCTTTTTTACAAACATGAATTCCCCTTCATTCTGAGATGGTATACGAAACCGATAACTTACTAGTCTTCAGAATTTATGGTTTCTGAATGCTACAGCAGATGGCACACATGCACGTACTAACGGTTGTGCGTGATGATACATTCGGCCGCTAGCATAACAGTTAATTGTAACTGCGAATTCTCATTTCGGTTTGTTAGACATCTTCGATTACGACAACCACACAAACACCTTAACAGTTAATATCGTAAGTAGCCGTACGACCTTTAAACTTTAGAGTAGTATTGTTATTACCCTGCTGGTACAGTGGCTAGGCTAGAGCTTGGGCGTCCGATGAAGTGACATTCGGCTCCCGGGCAGGGGCAAGAGATTTTCCTTTCATGAAAACTTCCAGACCGGCTCTGAGGTCCACCCAGCCTCCTATTCGATGAGTATCGGGGGCCGTTTCCCCGACGGTAAACCGGTCGAGGCGTGTAGCTGACTCTTCACCCCATCCAATGCCGATTTTTAGAATGACTACAGATAAACCTCCCCTCCTCCACGTCTTCAAGGGTTGCACAGGGACAACTTTATGCAACTTACAGTGCTGGCTAGTGTTAAGAGTAGCCTGCTTCTTAACAGCAGAATTGTGGAGTTTCTCTTTATGCAATCCGACTTTACTGCCCAGATATTATCTTCAAATGCCTCAATCATAATTTTCTCCTGCTTCAGTATGTAGGTTAAGTAACAGAAAGGATGATATATTTTAAAAAAATTCCGAAATTAACCAGTGGTAACTAAACGTACCACCTGTCGTAACATTAAGAAATTCTGCATTTTGCCCATACATCGTGCTGGTGTGTTTTTAATTACAAAAACACCAGTTGTTTCTCCACAGAGCATAAACTGATCGGTTTTTATAATGGACAAGGACTGGTTCTAAAGCATGAACTGATTATATATATATATATATATTACTAAGGTAAGGTTTGTTTGACATGATCTACTGAACTACCGAACGGATCTTTTCAAAACCATTTTTAGAAAAATTGTGACAGGAACTGATGGAAATCTCCCTTGTTTTCATTAATTCTTTCTCAAAAAATTGCTTTTTCAACAAAAATCTAACGTTATAATTTCACAGTGCTGCCTCTACCGGAAGCCATGGGAATTACAACAAATATGTTACCTTCCTTTGGCCTCCGGTATTAGCAGCACAAGTAATGCATAACAGCGGATGTTACTGGTTCTAGAAAAACTACCCTCATACCCAGGATTCAGTTATGTTCATCACATCCTACCATTCCCTTCCAAATGTACTGAAGACGATTTCGGATTAAAATTGCATTTACTACGACAAGGTTGAGGGCAGATGTTTAAACGTGTTGGAATATACCTGCCGTCGCTTGCTTTGTTGTATTTTCCCGAACATGTTCATCTGACAACGTCGGTGCTGCAATGACTGAAGGTTAACAACGCATAGAAAATGATAACATTCAATACTGTGTAATGGGAAATGCTTTGAAGTTTCTAGTACATAAATCTTTGTTAATTAAACTAGTAAACGCACGCACGCACACACACACACATACACACTAGTTGTATTGCGAAAAATTCGGACGTAGAAACAATAAGATATACAGTAATAAAAATTTGTATACTTTGAAACTATATATATATATATATATATATATGTGTGTGTGTGTGTGTGTGTGTGTGTGTGTATAACTGAAATGGACACCAGTCTTCATAAGGGTATTGCACAAGTAATTGTGTTTTCTTTCAGTCGTTCCAAAACATTTTGAGTCCGCCAAATTCTCAAGACATGTTAACTATGTATAATAATAATTATTATTATTATGCATTCGCGTTTTCTGGCCTTTATTTTGATACCAACCTCTCACACTCGCGTCTAATGGGCATTCTGTGTTTTTCTGAATGGTATTTACATTTCGGTTAATGAACTAACATGGCTGCCGTCACGACTGTGTTCCATTTTCTGTCGTACACTCCTCGTAAACTTGGTGAATCTTAGGTCAAATTTTGCTTTACTGGATGCGTAATCCGCCTAGTTCTACTCGCACAGCAGTAAATTGAGCGTTTCAGCATCCAAAACCTAATTCATTTTAATCGTGTACGATTAAAGACTCGGTGCCAATTTACGTATTATGCGTGGTGTATTTTGTTACGCTGTCAGCAGCTCAAGCAGTGTAACGTCGAATGATAGATGATAAGTAAACAGAGAATTGGAAGGGGTGTGGGAAGAAGTGTCCACTGGGATAAATTAACGTGCTTTCACTGCACTTGCATGGGCGGACTATGAAACGCCATGCGGCAGTCAATACAGCCCGTAAGCAATCCGACTTTTGAACTCGGCATTTGTCGAATACAATAGAGCACTATTCAGCCCTGGACCGCGACATGCAGTAACCTCGTATTTATACAAAATGTGCGGTGGTGCAGTTGGTCGAGGCGCCGTGCTACAATCCGAAAGGTCGCTGGTTCGATTCCCGATGGAGTCATTGGGATTTTTCAATGACTTGATCCTTCCGGCCGCACTATGGCCATGGGGTCGACTCAGCCTCTAACAGAAATGAGTACCAGGTGGTATCTTCTGGGGGGGGGGGGGGGTAAAAGGAAGGCTGGGGGTGGGGGTGACAACCTTGCCATGCCCACGGGGCGGGGGGTTAAAAATCCCGGGATACTCAACACCTGGGGG